>OJMG01002354.1_pt1 | contig 16166 bp, 10 predicted proteins | sample 1597141 | NCBI WGS metagenome assembly OJMG01 (sample SAMEA2452119, study PRJEB22498) | human gut metagenome | biome: human feces; feature: human gut; material: feces | place: Australia | collected 2012 | reverse complement strand
CCCCTGCTCCCAAAGCAGGTGCGCTAACCGGACTGCGCTACACCCCGCTACTTTTTTGAAGGGTTGTTCTTTTCAAAAGCGGTGCAAAGATAGGGAGTATTTTTTAATTAACAATAGCTAAACGAATGTTTTTTACCTATTATTTCTCAATACCTTGAATCTCATCACTTTGCGACCGCACTTTTTTTTCTTGTCAGAGATTAGAAGTATCATCGGACATCGTAATTCATCTTTTCATCTCCTCTTTCACCTTTTCTCTGTCTCTTCGATGAATAGGGAGTTTGCGGGTGAAGGGCAACAACTTCACCACCTCTTCACCTGTAAGCGATTAGGTTTCAAAAATAGTTTCAATCCTTGAAACACTTCGTTTCTCGGTGTGAAACACTTTGTTTCATTAGGAGAAACACTTTGTTTCAAGGCGTGAAACTTTTAGTTTCAAATGGGGTTGAAACTAATAACGAAATAGCTTGACTAATCTTGCTCAATGATGTAATCAGGGTAAGCGGCTATTTGATTTTGTTCACGATGAAAAGAAGGTGAAAGAACGGCTCTTCACCTGCAAACTCCCTGTTAATCGGTGATACAGAGGAAGAGTGAAGGGGATGGAAGAATTGTGCCTATTATAGAGAAAGAATATTAAATTGTTCATAACTGTACCGGAGTGAACAAGCTCATAATGGTATATTGGGGGTGGTTGCCCCGTACATAAATTATCTGTGAGTATGAACTATCTTTCGATGTTTGCTGTTTTATAAATAAGAATTTTAAAATGAAAAGCCTTATGAAAACAAGAAAACAAAAAGAAACAGGTGAAAAAGAAGTGCACTTGTTAGAGCAAAAAGGATATGAAAGAATGGTGAATGAGATTGTCCCCGTTCAACAAGCGGAAGCATATCGCAAGCCAACTAATAAAGCGGTCAAAGAGGCGGTTAAGGAGTTAAATCCCGATACAAATAGTCTGGGTAGTAGAGGATAAGTAATTCCTCTACTACCCAGACTAATCATCGTATTAAAGGATTCGGGAGGCTTTCGGTGGTTCTCATTTAGGGAAAGTAAGAATAAAACAGCTTCCTTTCCCTATTTCTGATTTTACGTTAATACTTCCGTCATGCAAAGTCATGATCTGTTTGCACAGGCTCAATCCGATGCCCGAACCGGATGTTTTGGTGGTGAAGAAAGGAACGAAAATCTTGTCCAAAACATCTGTTAGAATTCCCTCGCCATTATCAGATATTGTTAATGTCGGGTTGTCTTTAGAGAAAAACTTTATCTGTATCTCTTTATCTATTTTTCGCTCGCATGTTTCGCGGGCGTTTTTTAACAAGTTGATAAGCACTTGCTCTATCTGTGCCCGGTCTACATATAAAAATAAATCAGATGCAGGCATTTCGAAATGAATATACTCTTCCGGGAATAATTTCTTTAAGTCCATAAACAATTCTGCAACAGATACTTTAGTACGGACAGGTATCGGAATTCGTGTCAGTCGCCGGTAATTCTCCACAAATCCTAGTAATCCCTTACTTCTTCTGTGAATAGTCTGCATAGCTTGCAACATAGCAGAATACTCCTTTTCTCCGAGTGATTCGGGGATTCCCCTTTCACTTAACGTTTCCGAAAGAGAAATAATAGGAGTGATGGAGTTCATGATTTCGTGTGTTAATACACGAATCAGCTTTTGCCAGGCCTCCATTTCATTACGTTCCAGTACAGAATGAATATTCTTCAGACTGATTAACCGCTGTTTCTTCCCCTGTGTAGCAAATGTGGTGCAGGAAATAGCCATTTCCAGAACGATACCATTCTGCTCGATGCGGATCATGGACATATCATTGCTGATAGAAGCCTCCTGAAGTACGTCCGGTAGTTGTGATATTTGCCCCAGATGGGCCACTGCAGCCTGATTCATCCATTCAATGTGCCCGGAAGCATCGGTTACGAGTACGACAGTATCTACTTTATTTAATAAACTCTCGTAATACTGATGCTTGACTTCCTCTGCCAATAACTTTCCCCGAAAGTCCTTCAATGCATTAGAAAGCTCCTGTGCCCACTCATCCATCATCTTATTTTTGAAAGGCGGATGAAGATTCTGCGTCATATCGTTGTAGCGAAGTCCATCCGTCAATCGTCGTAACAAGGTGATTTGCTTGAACTGTATTCGGTAGAGATGCATACCGGCACCTATCAAAAAGAGAATACAGACGGTAGTGCTGAACCATAACTGTCTTTGATACAGCAGACAACTGCCGATAGAAAGCAGAAAAATAATTAAGATGTGCAATGCTACTTTGAACTCAAATCGTTTCATAAGCCTAATTTTTCAAGTTTGCGATACAATGCAAAACGGGTAATCCCTAAATATTCGGCAGCACGGGAGATGTTTCCGTCGCTGATCCGGAGCGCTTTCTCAATGGCCTGCCGTTCCAGTTGTTCGAGATTCAGTACCATTTCTTCGTCCTTTTTCTGTTTAGGTGTCGCATGAAAAAGGAAGTTTTCAGGTTTTAGCATGGAGCCGTCTCCCAAGATTACAGCACGTTCTATCGTATGTTGAAGTTCTCTCACATTTCCAGGCCATGCATATTTCAGCAGTTTGTTTTTGGCTTCCCGTGTCAGTCCGTGCATTTCTTTTTTATATTTGCGGGCATAATGGTTCAGAAAGTGTTCGGCAAGCAGGATGATGTCATTGCCGCGTTCACGGAGTGGAGGTATATGTATTTCAATCGTGTTGATACGATATAATAAGTCCTGACGGAAATTCCCGTCTTCCACCATCTGACGGATATCAGCATTGGTGGCACATATTAAACGGACGTCGATGGGAATGGTTTGCGTACTTCCCAAACGACTGATTTGCCTTTTTTCGATAGCAGTCAGTAATTTAGACTGCATAGGAAGTGAAAGATTGCCAATTTCATCCAAAAACAAAGTCCCGTTGGTCGCCACTTCCATTCGTCCCGCTTTTGATTTCTTGGCATCGGTGAAAGCGCCTTTTTCGAAACCGAACAGTTCACTCTCAAACAATTGTTCGGGTATACTTCCCAGGTCAATCGTGACAAAAGGTTTGCCGTATCGTGGAGAACAACGATATAATAGTCGGGCAATCACATCCTTTCCCGTACCGTTTTCTCCGAGAATCAGTATATTGGCATCCGTATTACTTAGTTTATTTATCGTGGCAAACACTTCCTGCATGGCCGGTGACTCTCCAATAATATCATTTTCCGAAGCATTTTGCCCGCTAAGAATTTCTACTTGCTCTTTCAGCATGTTGACTTCCTGCTGTGACTGACGCAGTCGCATACCCGAAGTAAGCGTAGCCAGCAATTTATCCTTTTCCCAAGGCTTGGGAATAAAATCGGTAGCACCGGCTTTGATGGCCCGGACGGCCTTGTCCGTATCCGCATAGGCAGTCATAAAAATAACAATAGCTTGTGGGTCAAGCTGCAATATCTGCTTCAGACTTTCAAATCCCTCTTGTCCGCTGATGGCATCCCGGCTGAAATTCATGTCCAATAAGATAAGATCGGGATGAAAGGTGGTCATGAAATGCTCGATCCGATCGGGGGTAGTAGCCACCTTTATTTTCTCCGTATACGGTTCCAGTAGGAGGTTGAGGGCAAAGAGCACGTCCTCGTTATCATCTACTATGAGTATCTTTCCTAATTTGTTGACTTCTTCCATATCTTCTATCCATTTAAACTCCGGGAGCAAAGATATGGATAAATCTCATGTGTTGTGTGTGCGATTGCGCACTAATTTTGTGCGTATATGCACACTGAATGAATGAAAGGAATATTACTATATTATTGAATGATAACTGTTTATCTGAATGGCACATCTTTTGAATGATAAATAACAAATATAACCAACGAATGAATCTGAAATTAATCTTCATATCTCTCGGACTATTGTTGACAGAACTATTGACTGCTCAAGATCAAACCACAGAGCTGTCATTGAAGCAAGTCATAGAGATTGCCCGTATGGAATCTCCCGATGCACAGACGGCACGCCACAGTTTCCGTTCTGCGTATTGGAACTATAAATATTATCGTGCCAATTATCTGCCGTCTTTAAGCCTGACATCCGATCCGAATCTGAACCGTGCCATTAACAAGATAACGATGGGAGACGGTTCGGTAAAGTTTGTCGAACAAAATCTATTGAATACAGATTTAACCCTGAATCTTTCACAGAACTTATCCTGGACCGGTGGCTCTTTCTTTCTCGAAACCTCCGCTCAACGCATGGATCTGTTCAGCGAACATAAATACTCATGGCAGACTTCCCCCATAATGATCGGTTATCGCCAGTCTCTTTTTGGCTACAATAGTTTGAAATGGGATAGACGGATAGAGCCCGTGCGCTATCAGGAGGCAAAGAAAAGCTACGTAGAGACGCTTGAACTCGTATCAGCCAATGCGATTAATAAATTCTTTGCCTTGGCCACCGCCCAGAGCGATTACGATATTGCTTCCTTTAATTACGCCAATGCCGATACACTTTACCGTTATGCGCAAGGCCGCTATAACATAGGTACCATCACAGAAAATGAAATGCTGCAACTGGAACTTAACCGTTTGACGGAAGAGACAAACCGCATGAATGCCCTTATTGAAATGGATAATTGTATGCAGGAACTCCGTTCCTATCTTGGTATTCACGAAGATCGGGAATTACGTGTCCTTGTCAGTCCTCAAATTCCGGATTTCAGTGTGAACCTGAATGAAGCACTGGCACTGGCTTACGAAAACAGTCCGGATATACAGACGATGGAAAGGCGGAAACTGGAAAGTGAGAGTGCTGTGGCGAAAGCCCGCGCCAATGCCGGCCTGAAAGCAGATATCTATCTCCGTTTCGGATTGACGCAGACTGCTGACAAACTGCCCGACGCTTATCGAAATTTGTTGGACCAGCAATACGTAAGTATCGGCATTTCTCTTCCTATCCTAGACTGGGGACGTGGAAAAGGACAGGTGCGAGTAGCCCGTTCCAATCGTGATCTGGTTTACACACAAGTCGAACAGAGCCGGACGGACTTTGAACTGAACGTTCGTAAACTCGTCAAACAATTCAATCTGCAAACGCAACGTGTCCGGATCGCTGCCCGCACGGATGAGACAGCCCAACGAAGAAGTGAAGTGGCCCGCAAACTCTATCTATTAGGTAAATCTACCATTCTTGACTTGAATGCTTCCATTTCAGAGAAAGATAGTGCCCGCCGTAACTATATTTCGGCTTTATATAATTATTGGAGTTTATATTATACACTCCGTAGCATGACACTATATGATTTTGAGCGAAATACGATACTGACAGAAGACTACCATCTTCTGATTGAATAGAGAACAACGAAAAGTCAGTAAAGAATAGTGATGGAACCCTAATTAATAGAAACTTGTAAAACACCAGATAATCTCATGGATATAAAATTAGAAAAGAAACCGTGGTACATTCGTTACAGATACTATCTGATAGGAGGGCTTTTATTTGCCGCCTTTTTGATTTATGTGATTACTTTGTCTTTAGGTCCCAGAAAACTACGGATAGATGCCGAAAATATACAGATTGCAGAAGTGAAAGAGTCTGATTTCATGGAATATGTAGATGTGGAAGGGCTCATTCAGCCTATACTGACCATCAAGATCAATACTCGTGAAACTGGAAGCGTGGAAAGGATTGTCGGTGAAGAGGGAAGTTTGCTTCAGCAGGGAGACACCATTCTTATTCTTTCCAATCCCGATTTGCTCCGCAATATTGAAGACCAGCGTGACGAATGGGAAAAGCAAATGATTACCTATCAGGAGCAGGAGATTGAAATGGAACAAAAAAGTCTGAACTTGAAACAGCAAGCCCTGACAAATAGCTACGAATTGGAACGCCTGAAAAAAAGCATCGCTCTCGACCGCGAAGAATTTCAGATGGGAGTGAAGAGTAAGGCGCAGTTGCAGGTAGCTGAAGATGAATATTGTTACAAACAGAAAAACGCAGCCCTGCAACAAGAGAGCTTGCGACATGATTCTGCTGTCACGATGATACGTAAGGAATTGATTCGTAACGACCGGGAGCGGGAACGGAAAAAGTACGAACGTACTCGCGAACGACTGAATAGCTTGGTGGTCACAGCTCCACTGAAAGGTCAGCTTAGTTTCGTAAAGGTCACTCCGGGGCAGCAGGTTTCCTCCGGTGAAAGCATTGCTGAAATAAAAGTGCTCGATCAATACAAAATCCATACTTCACTTAGCGAATATTATATCGACCGGATCACCACCGGACTACCGGCTACCGTGAACTATCAAGGAAACAAATATCCGCTGAAAATAACAAAAGTGGTTCCCGAAGTGAAAGATCGTATGTTTGATATTGATCTTATTTTTACCGGAGATATGCCCGATAATGTAAGAGTCGGCAAGAGCTTCCGGGTACAGATTGAATTGGGACAGCCGGAGCAAGCGCTCATTATTCCGCGAGGCAACTTCTATCAGTTTACAGGCGGACAATGGATTTATAAAGTAAATGCATCAAAGACAAAAGCAGTTCGCGTGCCATTGAATATTGGTCGACAGAATCCGCAACAATATGAAATAGTAGAAGGTTTACAGCCGGGAGATTGGGTTATTACCACCGGATATGATACCTTTGGCGATGCGGAAGAATTGATCTTGAAATGAATGAAAAATAACAAATAGATAAAACATGAAAACATTGTACTATGCGATACGCTTTTTGTTGCGTACAAAATCATATACTATTATTAATTTGCTCGGGTTAGCCTTTAGTTTAGCTTGTTGCATTATTTTGCTTCGTTATATTCATCGTGAGCTTACAGTAGACACACATTGCATTGATCGTAATCAAGTGTATGGTGTACAGACAACGTTTGAAGGAAATCGGGTATTAAGTGTGGCTGAAATAGGGAGCCGGGATAGTGTTTACATTGATAATAGTGGCATAGTGACGCGTTCACGCATCGTGTTGCTCGAAAATGATTATTTGACCTATCAGTCAAATCGTATTCCTGTTCAAGCTATGGCAGCAGATAGTGCTTATTTTGAACTTTTCCCTTACCGTGTGTTACAAGGTTCAGTGTCCTTGGAAGATCCGGCGTCAGTTTTGTTAATGGAGGGTTTTGCTAAAAAACTTTTCGGCAAAGAAAATCCTATTGGCAAGATTCTCACTTATTCGAATGGAAAGGAGATTAGGGTGACAGGCATATTAGAGGAACCAATTAATAAGCGGATGTTTAATTTTGACTTGGTCCTCTCTTCAAAACTATCATCATTATGGGAGCGTATGCCTTTGGATTTTATCCGTTTCACTTCAGAAACGGAAGTAATGAAAGCCAATAAGGCCGGGAGTTATCCCCGGTTTATCAATCAGGATGCTCGTAGCGGGGATAGTCGGAAATACACTTTCTCTCTAGTTCCTATAAGTGATATGTATTGGGATCGGGCTTTAATTGGTCGATCCGGACCAGATATGCTAGTTAGCGGAAACCGTTCCCAACTATTTATTTTAGGAGGAATTTGCCTGTTGATATTACTTGCAGGTGTGATGAATTTCATCAATCTTTATCTGGTATTGATGGTGAAACGAGGTAAGGTGTATAGCTTGCGGAAAGTTTTTGGAGCTGATAGAAAAGCGTTGTTTAAGCAAATATTCATAGAAAACTTTTTATTGATCGCTGCTTCCATGATAGTAGCCTGGCTCATTGTAGAGGTGACAAATATTCCTGTATCATCTATGTTTGGCAGTCAGCTGATGTATACTGCATTTGATGGGATATTATCATTCTCTATTTTGTTGTTTTTGCCTCTGTTAGTATCTATTTATGCGTTTGTGCAGTGCCAACGTTCTTTGTTGGCTGTTTCAATCCGGAAGGTAGGTACAGATAACCATTCGGTTCGTTCACGTATGATCTTTCTTTTTCTGCAATATATGATTACTTTCCTGTTAGTGGTATTATCAATCTATTTCAGCAAGCAACTGAATTTTATGTTACATACCGATCCTGGTTTTCGTGTAGAGTCTGTAATTCAAGCAAACTTGATATATGAATCACGAGATTTCGCAGTTTACACTATGGAGACTATCAAACAACGGCAAGAGAGGATTACTGAAATAGACCAACTCATGAAGAGTTGTCCGGATATTCAGTATTGGACGACGGGACATTCATCTATTTTGGGAGACTATTATTCTACAAACTTTCAAAGTGTAAAAGGAGAAACAGTTGCGTTGTTGCAATCTTATGTTACTCCTGATTTCTTTAAAGTTTTCAATCTTGCGTTTGTGGATGGAAGTCTGCCGGAAATGGATGAAGACTCAAGAAATAGAGTGGCCGTTGTAAATCGTGCGGCATTGAAAGCCTTAGGATATACGCAATGTGAGGGAGCTATGCTGGTTGATGAAATGATGAAAAGAAACGTCCCGGATTTTCCGGCTCAACCTATTGTTGCTGTAATAGACGATTATTATGACGGACATATTAGTACAGGTGTCCATCCGATGGTCTTTATGGTTGGTAGTCAATTAGACGGTGATTTATATCAGATATATTGCCACTCCGGCAAAGAACAGGCAGTTATTGACTATTTGAAAAGCATTCAAAAGAAAGTGTATGGTACAGAGGATTTTAAATATTCTTTGTTGAAGGACGATGTGGCTGAACTTTATAAAAATGATCGCCAGATAGCTTCTGTTTATGCTCTTTTCGCTTGTATAGCTATTGTAATAGTTTGTCTTGGCTTGTTTGGTATTTCATTATTTGACATTAGGCAGCGTTCCCATGAGGTTGCAATTCGCAAAGTGAATGGAGCATCACTGAAAGATTTATATCTTTTACTAGGACGCAAGTATCTTGTCATATTAGGTGGGGCTTTTGCAGTAGCTCTTCCATTATCCTGGTATCTGATATATGAATACACAAAGGATTTTGTAGTGAAAGCTCCTATAGGTATAGGAATCTTTTTGATAGCTTTGTTATTGGTTGGTGGTATTTCTTTAGGGACTCTATTCTGGCAAATAAACAAGATTGCGCATATTGATCCTGCTAAAATTATAAAAACTGAATGAATCTAAGATATTATGATAAAACACTATTTCAAAGTAGCATTTAGAAACTTGTGGAAGTACAAGGCACAGAATATAATTTCCACCATCGGATTGGCAGTAGGACTACTGTGTTTTAGTATATGTATGTATTGCAGTCGTTTTGTAGAATCTACCAATCATTGCTTTGACAATTATTCCCGCATAGCCGAGTTAAATCTCTATAATGAACAGACTGGTGACTATTTTTCCGGCACACAAGTAGCATTATCCGAAGAACTCCGTACTTGGGCTATGGGTGAAGTGGAAGCGATCTCTTGTATGGCATATCCCCGTGAACGCTCTTTTCAGGTTGAACTGTCTCCGGATAAATCATTGCCATACGATCTTGAAATTATAGAAGTCGATACCCTATACAATAAAGTCTTTACTCCGCAAATGGTAGTTGGTAACTGGCGGACAGCAAGCCGGATGCCCAACGCGGTTATTATAAGCCGGTCCACTGCCATAAAGATATTTGGTCAGGTGGAGACTGCCATTGGCAAACACCTGACTCTTACAAGACGGCTTTATACTTCTCCGGACAGTACACCAAAGACAGGAGGTATTGTGTACACAATCCAAGCAGTGATGGAAGATCTTCCACTGAACAATGATTTTAATTTTATGTGTCATACCGACGCATTGGTTATCAACGACAGTGAGGGACTTTTTCAGAGTCCGAAACGTCGCGATATAACGGGAGCCCGGACATACGTTTTGTTATCTCCGCAGGTTGGCATTACTGGTTTGGAAAAACAATTTTCCAAGCGCGACTATACTTATAGCCTATATAACGAGACTTATACCGTTGTTGCCCGTTATATAGGAGACCGGTCGCAGGAGAAAGGTATTTATATTCTGGGATGGGTCACCGGAATTGTCGGCATATTGATATTGTTGGTTGGATTGATTAATTTCTTTCATTTTCTCATCGGCTCTTTCCTGAATCGCACTAAGGAATACGCCATAATGAAAATGCTTGGTTCTGATTGGAAACGGCTGTTCTGCCTGTTATTAACACAGTCACTGATGATTGTATTTGCATCCTCATTTTTGGTGATATGGGGTATCGAACTAATTGGAGATAGAATGGATTTCTCTTTGCCAGGCCTCACAATGACTTTCCCTCCTGAAACACTATTAAAGCATATTCTGCAATACATTGTTTTTCTTGCATTGCTTTGCATGGCAGTCTGTCTGCTGGTATCCGTCCGTATTCGCAGGTCTTCCATACAGACAGGTATCTATGGAGGTCAAAAACGTCGCGGGAAACAGTGGGGACGTAACTTTATGCTCGGCGTCCAGTTCTTTATTTGCTGGATATTCGTAACGCTGACTGTCAGCCTGTTTTTGCAATCAGGAAAGGTGACTGAAACCTTATTTCATACGTTAAGTCAGGAAGATAAAGAAGCGATTCTTAGTATTCCGCTGGACTATCCATTTCTGGAGAATAAAGAAAAACAGGAAATGGTGGAACGTTTCAGGCAGCATGCCGGTGTGAAAGATATTTTGTTATCTGATATATCTTATACTCATGGAATATCCGGAAACTTGTTAATGACGGAGAAAGGAAATGATAACTCTTGGATTGATATTAATGTAATGTGTGTACCATTGAATTTCTTCACCTTTATGAATATTCCGATAACGGAGGGCAGGACGATCCGGACAAAAAAGGATCTCGTAATGGATGAAGTCTGGCAGAAAAGACAAAAGAAAGATATCATCGGAATGAACTTTTACGACCAGACCAGTGATTTCACCGTTTGTGGAGTATGTGCCCCCTTTCAAACAGATGTACATAACCATAATGGCGGATATGCTTTCACACTTTATGATTCTTCTGAATACATAGGTCACTGCTATGTGAAATGTTACCCTGAACAGCAAAAAGAAGTCATGAAATGGATGGAAACCATCCGTCGTGAAGTGCTGCCGGAGAATATTTCTTCCCAAGTACGTACATTTCAGGATGATTTGTACGAAGTGCAGGCAGTGGAATATATTCTGAAAGATATCATCTCGTTTTTTGCAATTGTAAGCATCATCATTACCCTGTTGGGAGTGTATTCCAGCATTACGCTCGATACAGAACGCCGCCAGAAAGAGGTTGCCATTCGCAAAGTGAACGGAGCCGGAATACGTTCCATCATCTGGCTGTTTGCACGTTTGTACCTGATTTTGCTGATGGTGACTGCCGCCATCACCTTTCCGCTCATTTACGTGGTATTGCAACTGTGGAAACAAATGTACACCGTATTTTTTAATGATGGAATATTATATTGGGGAAGCATATTTTGGGGAGTAACCTTATTGACAGTAATTACCATTATCTTTAAAATACTGCGGATTGCACGTCTCAATCCCGCAGAAGTAATCAAAAACGAATAAAATTAATAATTCTAAAAACAATACAGTTATGATTAAGACCATTGACTTACAGAAGATTTTCAAAACGGAAGAAGTAGAAACTTGGGCGTTGAATAACGTCAGTATCGAAGTGAAACAAGGTGAATTTGTAGCCATCATGGGTCCCTCCGGCTGTGGCAAGTCAACATTGCTCAACATTTTGGGGCTACTTGATAACCCGACAGGAGGAGAGTATTATCTGAACGGAACGGAAGTCTCCCGGTATACCGAGTCGCAACGTACCAGTCTTCGCAAAGGCGTGATAGGCTTCGTATTTCAGAGCTTTAACCTGATAGACGAGTTGAACGTATACGAAAATATCGAACTTCCTTTGCTTTATATGGGTATTTCCGCTGCCGAACGGAAAAAGAGGGTAGAGTCAGCTATGGAGAGAATGGCCATTACTCATCGTAGTAAACACTTTCCGCAACAACTTTCCGGTGGTCAGCAGCAACGTGTTGCCATTGCCCGTGCCGTCGTGGCCAACCCTAAACTGATTTTGGCCGATGAGCCAACCGGTAACCTGGACTCCAAAAACGGTAAAGAAGTGATGGGGCTATTGAGCGAACTGAATAAAGAGGGAACCACCATTGTCATGGTGACCCACTCACAACACGATGCCGGTTATGCCGACCGTATCATAAACCTGTTTGATGGACAGGTGGTGACCGAAGTTAGTATGTAAGCACAAGCTATCAATAAAAAGTATATCATGATAAAACATTATCTGAAAGTAGCCTTTCGTAATCTGATAAAGTATAAAACACAAAGTCTTGTTAGTATTATCGGATTAGCAGTCGGCTTTACCTGTTTTGCGCTGTCGGTATTATGGATACGTTATGAAATGACGTATGATAATTTTCATGAGGGAGCCGATCGCATTTATCTGGCAGGCAGTAGCTTTCGTCTTTATGGAGACGGATTTACCTATAATTCATCTAGTTTTCTAGCTGATTATTTGGCAAAGAATTGTCCGGAGATAGAGAAAGTATGTCGTATATTTTATGACTGGAATGAAAAAAAGATTAAGAATGAGGATGTTGAGTTTGTGGTACGACGTATAGAGGTAGATTCAAATTTCATTTCAATGTTTAATATTAAAGTATTGGATGGAGATAACCATCTACAGCTAAAAAAGGATGAAATTGCTATAACAGAAAATACGGCAAAGCGAATATTTGGGAAAGAATCTCCGATAGGTAAACACTTGATTTTAGAGGAAAGTAACGAAGAAAAAATAATCGTTGCAGTTGTAAAGTCATGGGAAGGACACTCTTTGTTTTCATTTGATATATTATTGCCATTTCATGATACAAACCCCAATTGGGGGAACCAACGATGCCAAACGCTTTTTCGTATTTATCCCAACTGTGATATAGAAGCATTGAAACAGAGGTTGTCAGAATATGAAGTACAACAAGATGGTCATAAATATCCAAATTCTACGCTTATTGCTCCATTATCCACATTGCGGAGTAGTCATCCGAGGGAAGATGTGAATGTGAAGTTGAATCATATTCGTCTTTTTGCATGTATTAGCGGTTTGGTTATAATTTGTGGAATATGTAATTATTTAACAATGTTGATAACTCGTATCCGGATGCGTAAACGTGAGTTAGCGTTGAGGAAAGTCAATGGTTCATCAAATGGTGGGTTACTCACTTTACTTCTTACAGAACTTGTCTTGTTACTAATTTTATCTTCAGGAATAGGGTTGGTATTGATAGAACTCATCCTGCCGACTTTTAAACGTTTGTCACAAATCTATGAGGGTGCTTCATTTTTTTATATCGAAGTATTTGTTTATATACTATCATTGATTGCCGTGACAGTTGGTTTTGCATCTCTGCTTATACGATACATTAGCAAGCGAACTCTACTTAGTAATATAAACAAAAAATCTAATCTTCATCTCTCCGGTTGGTTTTATAAGAGTAGCATTTTATTTCAGTTGTTTATTGGTATAGCCTTTGTTTTTTGTACTTTGGTGATGATGAAGCAACTTAACTTCTTGTTGAATACCAAAGAACTTGGAATAGAACGGCATAATGTGGGAGCTGTTGTTTATTGCTCTGAAAATGTTCCTTTTAAAGAAATATTAGAACAGATGCCCGATGTTACAAAGTATTTGAGTGGCTTTCAGACACCTATTCCCAAAATGTATTTTTCAACATTCAGGATAAAGGAGTGGGAAGGAAAGACAACTGATAGTGAGCAATATATAGATCTAGAAGATGAGACGATCAATCAAGAATATGCCGATTTCTTTGGAGTTGAGGTGCTGGAGGGAAGCATGCTGGATGAAAAGGATGGAAAAAATATGGTTGTTATAAATGAAGCTGCTGTGAAAGCTTTCGGATGGACACAACCGGTTGGAAAGAAAATTGATAAATTAGGAAGGCATTATATAGTGAAAGGGGTTATTAAAAATATTTCATATAATGCCCCAATACACCCGGTAGCCCCTGCTATGTTTTTTTTGCCGGATAATACAGGCAGAGGAGGTATTATATTCAAAGTGAAAGAAGGGACTTGGAACGTTGTTTCTGAAAAGATAAAAGCGGAAGTGAATAAAGTTAATCCAAATGCAGAATTGATGTTGTCTAATATGGAAGAGGTTTATGACACTTATATGAAATCAGAGAGAACTTTGTGTCAATTGTTGAGCATAGTTTCTTTTATATGTATAGCGATTGCCGTATTCGGCATATTTTCATTGGTGACTTTATCCTGCCAGCAACGGCGTAAAGAAATAGCTATACGCAAGGTAAATGGAGCCAATATAGGAATAATCCTGAATCTATTCTTTAGAGAATATTTACTTTTACTTGTGTTTTCATCGTTCTTTGCTTTTCCGTTGGGATATGTCATGATGAAACATTGGCTAGAAAATTATATAAAGCAAACACCGATAGAATGGTGGCTCTATGCAGTCATATTCATAGGAATGGGATTTGTCATTTTCCTAAGCATCATCTGGCGTGTATGGAAAGCCGCCCAGCAAAATCCGGCGGAAGTACTTAAGGGTGAATAAGATAAAATAAAAGTCCGGCACATTGATTTGTGTCAGACTTTTCTTTTATTCACCCGATAAGAGTGATATATTTCTCGTAGATTATAAAAGATCCAATGCTTTAAATGCCTTAACTAGCTTTTCTACAGCACGGTCAATTTGATCTTTTGTATGAGTAGCCATCAATGCCACACGTACCAAAGTGTCTTGCGGTGCACATGCCGGAGGAATAACCGGATTGATAAATACCCCCTCGTCGAAAGCCAATTTAGTGACCATGAATGTTTTTTCCGTGTCACGTACATAAAGAGGAATGATAGGTGATTCTGTTGCACCGATTTCAAATCCTGCTTCACGGAAACGCTTCAATGCATAGTTGGTAGCTTCCCACAGCGCTTCAAGTCTTTCCGGTTCATCCTGGATGATGTGGAGAGCTTCAAGAGCAGATGCAGTAGCAGCCGGAGTGTTGGACGCACTAAATATATAAGTACGTGCGTTGTGGCGTAACCAGTTGATGATAGAAGAATCAGCAGCAATGAATCCACCGATAGAAGCCAATGATTTGCTGAAAGTACCCATAATCAAGTCAACTTCGTGAGTCAGACCGAAATGGTCGCAAACACCACGTCCTTGTTTTCCAAATACACCCAAGCCATGAGCTTCGTCTACCATGATAGTAGCGTTGTATTTATGTTTCAAGCGTACGATTTCGGGCAAGTTTGCCAGGTCGCCTTCCATAGAGAACACACCGTCTACTATGATGAGCTTCACTGAATCCGGGTTGCACTTTTGAAGTTGCTTTTCCAGATCCGCCATATCGTTATGCTTATATTTTAATTGTTGAGAGAAGGAGAGACGACGGCCATCTACGATAGATGCGTGGTCGCGGTCATCGCAAATGATATAATCAAAGTACTCGTGAAAATTCGGATGTTCTTCTAAGATTTTTCCAAATTTGGCATAGGTGATAACGACGACAGATTCACCGACTGGCTCACACTCTTTATCAAAATAAAGAAAGTGATGAGAGGTTTCGTTTACCCAATCCATATAATCACGCTGGGCGTGATAGTTATTGAGAATTTGCTCTTTGCCGTTGATAGTATCAATCAAATAGACCAGTCTATGTGTAGCGTCTGTAAGCGTTTGGGGGATTGCAGTCAGGGCAAAGTAAGACTTGCCGCTTCCTGTGGGAGATTTGATAATGTTCAGTTTGCCTGCTTGAAGCATTTCGGGCTTTACCAATTCAGATAAATATTTTGTTCCAAGCATAAAAAGTATAGTCTCCTTCAAAAGTAGGGTGCTTACTCATTGTTACTGACATTTTCAGACGAAATAGTATCTTTGAACTGTTGGACGCTTTTTTCCATTTCCTTATCCAATTTTTCTATTTCGTCATTATTATTATTATTATTATTATTGTTGTTGTTGCTATCATCTTTTGTTTTCAAAATAGGCTGATTGTCCTTGTCGAAAGCAATCATATCATCGTTATAGTGCGGAAAATAGTCATTGAACCAATCCAACACATATTTATACGGGCTGGCGTGGGTTTTGCTTAGTGCGCGGACGTGAGTATAACGATTCATCAAATTCTTCTGACGATTTTGGGGGAACTGTGCGATATAATGCTCCATCTGCGCAAAGG
>OJMG01002352.1_pt1 | contig 16173 bp, 28 predicted proteins | sample 1597141 | NCBI WGS metagenome assembly OJMG01 (sample SAMEA2452119, study PRJEB22498) | human gut metagenome | biome: human feces; feature: human gut; material: feces | place: Australia | collected 2012 | reverse complement strand
TATACGGACATTGCCGCACCTGGTCGGCCGTTCCCGACCCCAGACTGTCCAGATGGCGTTCGTTCTGCCAGTCGGCCTTCATCCGGTCAAGTTTCATTTCGGCAATGCGGATTTGCATCTGCTGGTCGCTGAAATAGGTTACATCGTTCACCTGTTGCTGCTCCAGCTGATAGCGTTTCATCTGCTCCTCATCCAGCAATTTCTGATAGTCCGTCTCTATGCTCTGCAAATCCAGTTTCAACAAAGGAGTCCCCACCTCCACGGTGTCACCGATATTGGCATATACCTCCACCACCCGCGAATTGACCGGCGAATTGATGACCTCCTCAAAAGCCGGCACCACCTTGCCATAGGCACTCACTCCCGCCTCAATGGAACCGGTGTCCACCGTGCTGAACACCAAAGATGATGCTTTAACTCCCGACTGAAGCCAATTACTCAAAAAGACAAGCGCCACGGCCAATCCGCCCAATACTCCCACCGCAGTGGAAATCATTCGGATGCGACGCTTCATAATTACCTGACGTGAAATAGGACGATCCATTTTTCTTTTGTTTTATCTGTAACGTTTTTATGTATGTAACAATAAATTCTATCACACATAATAGCCATTAAAAATACAGTTATGGCGAAATATGTAATAGTATAATATGATTCATACACACCCCAAGATGCAATTGTTGAGTATCCAAATGCAATAATAAACATAGTATCTAAAATTGTCATTACTTTTAATCTTTCTTTTGTCATTTTATCTCCTTATAATTCTACTTTTTCATATAGTCTACAGTTACAAAATCCTAATGTTGTTGATTCTCTGAATTGCTCACACATACATTTTGTAGATTCATCTTTCTTATTTGCACATAAACAATATCCATCATTATCTTTTATTTGTTGGCGTACACGATTCACTACAGATTTATTTCTATTTTCAATAATTCTCACTCAACCACCTCCTTTAAGTAAGAAATGTATTCTGCCCATTTACCAATAGAGTAAATATATTCCTTACCTTTTAAACCTTTTAGTTTCATATCTGCTTTAATATTCTCTATTGGGTTCTTTTTTGTAGCTAACGATTTGATAAAATTGTTTGTACTATGAGTTAGTGTTAAAATGCCTTCTTGTGGGATTTTAGCCACTATTTCTTTATAGGCTTGCAATTCCTTGTCTGGTATCTTGAAGTCTTTATTTTTAGGTAAATTCTTTGAACTGAACGGACTAATATTTGAACCGCTTGTTTTAGGTTTTAATAATGGAATAATCTTATCAGAATTGGCATATTTGAATTTGAAAAGAATTTCTGAATCTGTTTTCTCTATATCGAAGATAATGGATGGATTGGTTTCTTGAATTGCCTTTAGAATATTATGACCACGACCTAGACTTGGTATATATGCTTGTAAAATATCTCTACCATAATGAAATACTTTGTTCCCATACTGACAATCAATATAACAATCTACATCTTCTAAATTCCCATTTAGTTTTCGTATAAAATCATTTGTCCATTGATTATATGGAACTTTGATTCTGTATGTACCTTTGAATTTGTCAATTAAATAACTCGTTATACACCACCACCTTTTACAATCCTATTTTCTTCTACGACATCATTTTCAAACATTATCGTCTTATTTCTATCTCACACAGCACTGCACTGACAGATTGTGGATGGGTCTACTTCAATCATCACATTACACAGTTTGGTATTTTCATCGAAATGCGATAAATCAATAATAAAATGTCTACCAGTGTTTTGTTCTACTACTAAATTTCCAATAATCCAATCTAATTCTTTATCACCAGTGTTATTCCCTTTAATTTTTGCCTTGAATAAATATCTGTTTTTCATATCGTTTCCTCCAAATTAATTTCTTTATTTAATCACAATATAATATAATCTTATTGTTTTTTATTGATTCTTTTACATTTATTACCTGTTGATTTTTTGAACCAGCCCATTTTTTTGTTACATCCCTTTGTCCATCTATATATTCTCCGTCAACGAGCACATCTACATTAGAAATTATCTCCCATCGTTTCTTTAGTATCTTTTGTAGATTTGGTGCGAATTTACTTCCTGGTAATAATCCATTTTCTGAAAATGGTTGACACTCTTCAAAAGTATATCCAGTATAGAGCCAGATAGTTTTTTCAGGAAAAGAAATACGGATTTCTTGGACTAATTTTAAGACTTCATCGAGGTTATTTTCGTGTAGTGGATCACCACCACTGAAGGTAATGCCCGATATATAATCTTTGGACAGTTCTGTGAATATTTCTTGCTTTGCGGATTCATCAAATTGAATACCACTATCAGGATTCCATGTTTGAGGATTTTGACAATTATAACAATGATGAGAACAGCCTGAGAGCCATAAAACAACTCTCAGACCATCACCATTGTTCATATCATCATGTGTAATATTATGATAATTGATATGAACCACGCTCCTTACATCGAAACTCTATCTGCAATTTCTGCATTTTTAGCCTCATTATATCTTGTTTCGCCATGTACTCTTGTAAATCCCAAGTATCCGTTCATCCTGTCAATTTTAGTAATCATCTTACTACCACACTTAGGACATGTATCCATTTCTACTTGCTGATATCCGCAATCTTCACAGTAGCACATAGCAAGATTTACTCCTTCGTAAAAACCTTTATCCATTGCTCGAAGAATAAGTGTTTTAATAGCTTCTTTGTTATATCCTAGATTGTATCTGCAATACTGAATCTTTCCACCATTAAATAAATTCCAGAAACGTCCTTCTTTATCCTGTTTTTCAATAGGTGACATCTGCTCTGATACATGACAATGGAACGAATTACTTACATAAGGTTTGTCAGATACATTCTCAATAATTCCATAAATCTTACGGAACTGTTCAATCTGAAGACCACATAACGACTCAGCAGGAGTGCCATAAATTGCATATAAAATATGGTCTTCTTCCTTAATTTGATTTGTATAATCGTTGATATGCTGCATAACTTCTAAAGCGAATTGTCCATCCTCACGAATAGATTTACCATTATAAAGTCTCTGTAATTCATTTAATGCAGTAATTCCGTAGCTCATTGTCATTGGTGGAAGAATTGATTTTATCTTATTTGTTGGCTTTAAATTGCCACCTAATAAACCACCTTCACAAAAAGCAACTGGATTTACACTTGCCCTTAATTCACCAATATAATCATATGTTCTCTTATGCAATCCACGGATTAATTCAAGATAATAATCAAGAACCTCATAGAAATCTTTGGATTCTCTACGAGCTTTCGCAAGAATCATAGGAAGATGAAGAGAAACAACACCAAGATTAAAACGTCCTTCAAATATTGGTTTATCGTTTTCATCTGCTGGATGCATACCACCTTTTTCATACCAAGGCGATAAGAAAGCTCTACAGCCCATTGGAGATACCACCATACCATATTTTTTATACATCTCTGCAACATATCCATCACCAGTCAATGATAACCAATCTGGATACATTGTCTTGCTACTACAATCAATTCCTGCATTGAATACATCTGCACTCGGATATTTGTATGAACCATCTCCGTGAAGATTTTTATCATATAAAAATACAATCTTTGGAAATAACACAGGTCGTTTGAATCCATTCTTTCCCTGTCCTTCAGAATGAACTTTAAGAAGTGAAATAGCTGCCATTTTGCCGAACTTGGATGTTGCCAATCCAAGTGTCATCGTAACAAAAGGATAGTCTCCTCGGCTTGATCCGACAGAATTTAACTTCATTTCGATGCCTTGCCATCCTTGTTCAAAATCACGCTGAACTTTTTCTGTAGCATACTCAGAACCTTTCTCACATCTCATATCAGACAATTCTGGAATTAAACCATCAATATCTTCACATATTGCTAGATATTCATTAAGGTATTTTTCATATGATTTTTCAGCATACGGTTCAAGAATTTTATCAACTTCTGGAACTGTAAATCCTCCATACTGTTGTGCGGCTGTTGAAAGAATAATATCTCCCATTACATCAAATGCTGTATCAAGATAATTTGGTTCATTGTACCAAATATTACCCATTTCAAAACCATTGTGCATTACGTTTCCTACATCAAAAAGACAACAATTAAACGTATCAAGTCTTGCACTCCTATCGTGAATATAAATATATCCATCTTTTGCAGCCTGTTTTTCATCATAAGTTAAAAAGAATTTCTTATACAGTTCTCCGCTTAATTCGTTGTAAATAAGGCTTCTTTTTGTTGCTACTAGAGCAGAGTCAGTATTAGCGTTGCTTTTATCTCCAATATATCTGATAGACTGACTACGTTCATATACCTTGTCCATCATATGTACGAAATCTTTTTTATAATTCCTATATTCCTTATACATTTTAGCGACCGTTGGAAAATCTTCTTCTAAAACAGATTCTACAATGTTATGCATATCGTAAATTTCAATATCTGTATCTTCATCATAACTTTCATCTATTTTTGCTAATACATCGTTTAAAATCTGTGCATAATCATTGCCTGACAACTCATACATGGCACGTCTAGCAGCTTTGTTACAAGCATCAATAATCTTCTGTTCATTATAAGGCTCTATAGTGCCATCTTTTTTTATTACATTGTACAAATTTTATCTCCTTTCTCGATTCCATAAGAAATCAACTCTTTTATTGTCCCTTCAAAATAAAATAAATCAATTTATGATGTATTTCTTGACTTATTTTAATGTTTTTGTGAAATATATTTATTAAATCCGCTATTATCGTTACAAGTATACTCAAAATTTGACCAACTTTGTGCAAACTTGTTTGGCTTTGCTGATGCTCTATAACACTTATCTTTCATAGGACAATGTTCACTACTACACATTGTGATATCTGACATATATTCACCTACATATCCTTAATTTTTATTTTCAATACCTCTAGTTTCTTATACTTATCAGAATCATATTTTGTATGATCTTTGATAATCATGTGTGTTTGCTCGTTACAAATTAACTCAATAATCATTTTCTTTTCTTCTTTATTCAATATCCCAATCATCTCACAATATTTCCATGCATTTCATCACATATTAATGTCGTATGTATTACTCCATCATCTAAATTAGCATGTGTTTTTACTTTTTTAGTGTTTCTAATACTATATTCTCTATCATTTATTGTTACTGTGAGAAAACTATCTTGTTTTGATAGTAATTCCTTAGCAAGTCCATGGCATGTTAATGTTCTATAAATCACTGAATCACCTCTCACTACAATAAATAATATTCTTTAATATATAACAGGGCATCATATTTATCTTCAAAGACAATATCACAATGTTCCTTTATCCATGGATATACATTTTCTGTACCAAATCCGATAATTGGTATTCCAGTATCAATCGCTTTTTGTACTTCCATACCTGTTCCAACTGATAAACTTGAATTATTTAAGTTTACAAGTAATATATTACTTTCACTTACTTTATATAAAAAGTAATTCATACATTGTCTTTCTGTTTTTGGTAATAAAGTGTCATAATTAAAAGATTCATCTGGAATAAATACATTAACATTATATTTTTCGTCTACCTTTTCCAAGCAATCTCTTGTGGCTTTTCTCCAATTATACGATTCATCTTTTGATACATTTTTTGTTGCACCAGCAGTATAAATTTGAAATCTTTCCATCCTATTCCTCCTTGTCGTACATATAAATTATAGTGTTTATCACATCATCAATATTATCATTTAAATTATTAGATATAATTTTATCTGCCAATATTTCAGCAAATTCAAAATCTTTCGTATCTCTTTTAATTCTATTTTCAGCTTTATCATGCATATCATTGCGTTCTATTAAACGTTTTTGTATTGTTTTTAAGTCCGAATACAAATAGTATACAGTTATATCAATATCATTCTCTCTAATATCTCGTATTCCTTCTGGCGTAAGTATAATTACGGTATTTTTATCTGCATTTTCAAAATCTTCCTTGGCTGAACCATAGTACCATGTCTCACCATTAACGTTATATTTTTTCCATTCTGCGAAGAATCCTTCCTTTATTTTTTTTAAAAATTCATCTTCTGTAATATAATGGTATGTAATATCTTGTATTTCACCAGGTCTGATTGGTCTATTTGTATATGTAATAATAGAACTGAATCCATGTTCTTTTACTAAAATATTTTTTACTGTATCTTTACCTGACGCAGCTTTTCCCATTATTGCTAACATTTCTTTTTCTCCTTTCAATGGTTATTTTGTGTCGCTAATAATTCTTTTCTGACAATTTTTATAATAAGATTTATATCCTATATAAAAATTGTATAGTTCTGATACATACGGTAATGTTTTAAAAAAAATTGTTCTATCTGATTTTGGATTACACTCAATATATTGCAATAATTGATTGTATGTATATACTTTTGTAGAAGACTTATCTCCCATTGTTTCATCGAAAGACACATATACATAATTTAAAATACTTCTTTTTGTTCCAAATTCAACGGTATGCTTAATATCATTTTTTATATATGACATGTCTAATATTCCTAGTTTAAAACCATGATCATATGGATGGTTACATCTTCCTTTGTAAAAGCAATGATTACATCCTATTCCATCTTCTCCACCCTTACAAATGCCACTATCATTTTTATAATTAGGATTATTGTTTTTAACCATTCTCAAAGCATGATTAAATCCCCAAATACTAAATTTATCAAATGTCTTTCTCATCATTTTTTACCTCATATCGTTCACAAATGGATTTGAAAAATGCAATTTCCGATAAGTCATCACTATTCAAAACAATATCAAATGGTTCACGAAGATTTACTGAATGCAAACTTAATAGTGACTTGGCATCACAACAATATTTATCTTTTACAATATCAACATCAGATGCCATTTTTGACATATCCTTTGTAAAATCCATAACATCTTCTATATTTCTCATTTTGACTTTTACTTTAATCATAATTCCACCCTTTCATCATATATTTTTACACCAACAATCGTGCTATCCCATTCATCACATTTTGATATATCGCCATGTAATTTAGCATCTCTATTTAAAAATGGAGTATCTACAATAAATTCAGCTAATGAACCATCATATGTTAAAATGTGCTGTGAGTCAGTATGTTTATCGTCCTTACAATCTCCTAAAATACAAGGGATAATTTCGCCATTTTCTAAAATCAAATCTATGTATAGACCAATATCTGTTGTAAAATAAGAACCAATTGCAATACAATATCTTCCATTTACCTGACGAATACCATAATTCCCTGTATATGCAATATTTTGTAGTTTATATTGTGGACTAGATTTTGATGTAATAGCTTTATAACTCATAAAACTCTTTATCCCATTTAAAGGAACATCATAATAAACAAAATTTGGTGGTGTTTCGGAAACGAATTCAGAACAAATGTAAAATTCTTTATCTTGAAAAATGATTTTATTCCATGTGTAATTATATTCATCAGTTACATAATCATCTTTAATATATTTAATCTCGTCACCATATTTCAATATCATCACTACTTCGCTTTTAATATCAGGCTCACTTCTGATGTTTACACTGCATGTCGTATATCCTGTAACAATATCTTTTTCATTTTGCTTTACATCCTGCATATGTTTTTTTATACTATTTGCAAATGTACTACTCACACCACTTGCTGATTCATTGGTTTCTTTTGCTAATACTTCATGCCCCATAATAGGGGCGACTTGAGTTAATGAAAGCATTAATAATAATGCTAGAATTTGTTTTCTCTTCATAATTTTCTCCTATAGTTAATAAATATGTTACATACTTATATTCTCTTTTTTATTGGGATTATTTAGTGAATCATTGCTAAGAAATCTTCTTCTGAAATGATAGGAATATTTAAAGATTTTGCTTTTGTGTTTTTTGATGAGGTTGAATTGATATCATTATTGATAAGATAATTAGTCTTTGAAGAAATGCTTCCAACCACCTTGCCACCATGAGCTTCAATATCAGCTTTCAACGCATCACGATTAGGATAATGGTTAACTGAGCCAGTTACAACAAATGTTTTATTCTGTAATGTTTTTGGAGTTTCATCTAAGATCAAATTGGATTTTTTAAATGTAAACTCTTCTGATAACTGAAGTATATCTGAATAGTGATTTTTCCAATAATCATTTAGTGAGTTTATTAATGTATCTCCAACACCAGGTAAATATCTGAAGTATTCTGCACCTTTAATCGTCATTTCGTCAATAAATATATCAAAGTCATAATCAACTGCTTCCGCTATCATCTTGCTTGCTGATTTTCCTAGTAATGGAATGGATAAGCTATAAAGAAATCGTTCAAGATTTGTATTACGAGACTTTTTAATAGATTCAAGAAGTTTATCAATAGATTTCTTTCCAAACCCATCCAATACAATCATATGATTTTTATAAAAATCTAAATGATAAATATCTTTAATAGAAGTAATCCAACCGAATTTAGTCAATCTGTCAAGTGTAGATTCAGATAGTCCTGATATATTAAGTGCATTTCTACTAACAGCATGTGTGAGTTTACCAAGAAGTTTTCCTTTACAGTCAGGATTAGTACACATAAGAACTTCTGAATCATTCTCTTTCACAATTTTTGTAGGTTGACCACATATAGGACAAATTGAAGAGATTTCACAAGTATTACTTCTAGTAAGATTATCTTTAATCTGAGGAATTATCTGATTACATTTTACAATCGTAATCTCATCTCCAATTCCTAATTGTAATTCCTTTAAAATTGATACATTATGAAGCGAAGCTCTTTCTACCTGAGTTCCATCAATTTCTATCGGCTCGAAAATTGCAACAGGCGTTAAATTTCCAGTCTTTCCCATACTCCACTCTATATCTTTTAATGTAGATACAGATTCTTCATCATAAAACTTAAAAGCAAGTGAATGTTTAGGGTGATGTCCAGTCATCCCAAGTGATTTACCATATTCTACATTATTATAAGAAATAACTAATCCATCTATAGGATATGATTTTTCATTTGCAATAGCTTTTAACTGTTCAATTTTTTCATTTATGTCATCTGTATTACTATTGTATGTAACATATGGAACCACTTCAAAGCCATAATCTTTCGCAATTCTGAATTCTTCAGTGTATGTTGTAAGACCGAATGGAACTTTCCATGCAACAAAATGCACATGTCTATCCTTTGCAATTTTACTGTCAAGCTGTCTAACTGAACCTGAGGCTAAATTTCTACATGTTTTATATTCTCCATTAGTGTTTATGCGTTCAAAATCATTTTTAGTGATAATTGCTTCACCCTCAATTTCAAACTTTCTATCAAATGGAATATTAATAGGAAAGTTATCAAACACTTTTGCATTATGTGTAATAATTTCACCGATTTCACCATTACCCCTAGTTTCACTTTTCTGCAATGTACCTTTTTCATATGTGTTTAGAACAGTAAGACCGTCCATTTTAAGAGATATAACGCAATCTCTTCCATTTGAAAATTTTACTAAATCATCAATAGACTTTGTTTTGTCAAGTGATAACATAGGATGAGAATGAGTTGACTTTTCAAGTTTTGACATAACATCATATCCAACATTCTGTGTCGGACTATTAGACAAGACAATACCAGTTTCTTCTTCCCATCTCTTTAATTCATCAAGTTTACAATCAAACTCATAATCTGACATGATTGGCTGATCCGAATTATAATAAGCTTCAGATGTAGCATTAAGCTCTCTGACTCGTTTTGCTATATCAATTTTCTCCATTAGCATTCTCCTCTCCACAATATTCTCTTAAATATGTAAGCATCTCTGATTCTTCTGGAAAGAAAATGTCTACTTTCTTTTCAAAAGCCAACCATCCGAAAAAATTACTGCATAACTGACCAAAACGCCAATCAGGAAATGACTTCTTCCATATCTCTCCAAATTCAGACAAAAATGGATTAATTCTATCTTTATTTCTCATATATATACTCTCCTTGTTTTATTTAATTATTTCAAATTTATTATCAAAATCATATGGAGAAAATTCATTATTACAAAAATTGAATCTAAGCCCATTTTGTGTTGGATAAACATCAAATTTGTCACCTAAATGTATATAGGCAATAACATCAGTAACATCATCTACAACAATCCCTATCTCCTCTTTCGCAATAATTTTCATTTATGTTTCCTCCTTTGAAATGAACAATTAATTGGAATGCTGGCTATAAAAATATTCATTATATAAATCATATCTATTCTGAATATCAAACCAGTCAATCTCTTTATTGTTATTTTCTAGCCAATTTCTAAATCCCTGAATATAGCCACAAGTTTTAAACTCTGAACAACCTGCCCTGTATATACAATTGGGTACGAGAACATCAGATTCAATAGGATGCGTGTTATGTAATTCGATTTTAAAATCTTCTGCTAACTCTCTAGCCTCTTTTGTAGCTGTATAACACAATCTCTTTCTCCATGCATCAATTAAATTCTGCATATTTGCATATCCATCAAAATTAACCAATGCGTCTTGCTGTTTTTTGCCCCTTGGAGTATTGTCTTTTAATCTATCATCTCTCTGAGAACTAATAAACTTTTCAAATTTATGCCTACTCCATTCAGTAGACAACCAGTAATAGATACCTTTCCATGACCAATCAAATTCAAGCAATCTAATTGGTGAATGTTCTGAAATAAGTAGCTTTTTCTTGAAGGTATCTGTTGCTTCATTTTCTGTAAAATCTTTATTATCCGTGGTTCTACAATGATTCTTTACTCTCTTCCAATCATCACTAAACCAATTAAAAACTGTTTTCAAAATTAATCCTCCTATTTATCAAATCCCAATGAAAGTTTAGTTTTCTGTTAATTCATTAAAATTTTCATTGCTCTATCTACATGTTCTTGCTGTAAGCCACCTTCAGAAATATCATTACAGAAGAATTTTGTGTGAATCAACCTATCTTCAATTCCATATTGAGCGTAATCCTCTACTGAAAAATCATCATCCAAACTTACAAACTTAATATCTTCTTTATCAATTTGATTGTTTACCCATGTTATTATTTCTAAAGGACGGTTCATATGAATCGTTGGAGTTTAGACATAATTTTCATATCATATTTGGCTAATGATTTAAGCAAATATTCATACATCTGATAGCAAACTTTATTCGATGGATTATCTAAATTTCTCCATGTAGATGATAAGACAATCTCCGCATTGCACGTATGATATATTTCTGCTAATTTTTTCAGATGAAAATCACTTATCTCATTATAAGTTTCATCTATATCTTTCATTGATTTAAAGTATGGTGATGAGTTCAATACTCCATCAATATCCAAAAATATAATATTCATATCTCACCTCGATTCTCCACATGAAATAATGGCTTCTTGTTATTTGCATTTATCTAATTTTTCTTCCAACTCTTCTATTTTATCTTCTAAAATCTCAATTCGATTTTTAAGAGTATCATTTTCATCTTCTAATGAAGTAATATCACCATCTTTTTCCTCTAATTGCCATTCTAAATCTCGATATTCTTCGTCTGTATGTTCAGGAATCATCTTATCCATTTCATAAGCCAAATCTTCATTAAAATATTCTCTGATTATTTTAGAAACATCTTCCAAATCTCTAACTTCTTCCCAGTTGTCATTTATTAATACCACTTAATCACCTCCAATCTTCCAAAGAAACTGTCGTTTCATATTACATTTTATAAATCTTATTTTTTCAATAAATCACTAATTGCATATATTAAGTCATCAATTAGTTCATTTTTATCGTCTTCCGATAATTCGTTTGTAATATCTTTATACTCTTTTCCATTATTGATAAACACTTTTGATGTATAATTCTCACAGGACACTAAAAATCTACTACCTTTTAAACTAATCATAATATTTCCTCCAATTCTGAAATCAGCAATTTAACTCTTATCTTTCAATTTGATATTTAAACGATAGAGGGCAACCATACTCAATTTCTCCACCCATACATCCACAATCATTTTCGTTCCCTGTAATTAAACTGCATCCATATTCTCTGTAACCAGTATCGCTCTCCCAATATGTTACTTCGCAATATTCACATTTCTCATAATCATTTTCATAAATTTCTTCTTCCATATCTTATACCTGCTTATCTGCAATGCACTTAATATTATTTTCAATCTGTCTATATGTCTCATTTGCACCGAGAATATTAAGTACAGCAGTTGACAGCATACTCTTGGTAGAATTATCAAAAGTTTCTTTCATGGTTTTATTTACCTGCTTGCGAATATCATCCATAAATTTATCTAAATCCTTCTTAATCATTTCATCAAAATCAAACTGTCTGTTGATATATTCCTCAAATGATACATTTTCAAAATCATCATTATACGAACTTGTGTGTCCTTTCTTCTTGGCTCTAAGCTTTTTAGAATCAAGTCTTTCCTTTAATTCTTTCTTAATATACTGTTCTACTGTATATTCCTTTTCTTCCGTATCGTCCCAATAATCTCCACCAACCTTGATTTTTGTATTTGCTATGTACTCATCAACAAAACGCTGAAAATTTTCAGATACCTCGTCTGCAATTACTTTCTTAGAAAGATCATCTGCTACCTTTCTAACAGTTCCTTCAATCTGTTCCTTAACAATGTTCTCAATGTTTTTCTCCATTGTTGTCTGAACAAGTATTTCTAAGTTTTCCATATCAATCGTTACTTTCATATATTTTACCTCCTTACGAAATCCGTCTTTCATTGGCTTTTATAACCACTCCTCTTCGTCTACATCATAATATAATGGAGCTTCACTACAATCATACCAACAAAATTCTACTGCTCTTAGATTATCTTTCTTTATATCAGGGAGTATTTGCTTGAATAGTGGCAAAAATTTATTTGCTTCATTCTCAGTAAGGTATCGTGATTTTCCCCAGTCGCCACCATTGTCGTCAATTTTGGATTCAAGAACATAATCTAAATACTCATCGTCCTCTACAACAGCTTTTTCAAAATATCTTGGTAGATTCATATCAAATAAATCCGTGAATTTATCTTCTAAGTCCCATAATGAAGATGCTGATATTTTATCCAAATCGACTTTGCATCGAATAACTCTCATATATCTGTAATCACTCATATAATATCCTCCATATCATAATTCTCTCTGATATAATCACACAGTTCATTCATAGTAGAAATGATATGCTCATCATCCTTTAAGCAAGGATGAATGTTGCACGTACAAGAACCTTTTGCACCATGTTCTTTGAAAAGTTTCCAATTGAACGTAATCCATATTAGAGGAATTCTTGTGAGATTTTTCGTAAATAATCTTGTTAGAATTTTCATATAATCACCTACATCTGAGCTAATAAACTTCTTACAGGTTCTCTAGTCATATTCTCTTTCGCCCAACTGATATAGCCAGGATCAATTTCTTTAATCTGAGGAAGTGTATGTCTTGAATACTTTCCAAAAGTAATTACATATGAATCAATGTCAGGAAGTTCTTCTTTCGGAGCTGATATATCTCCTAATGCAGCATATACATCACCAGAATATGTCATATCAAGATTTGACCTGCTTGCTAAATAATCACACATATGTACAAAGAACTGTTCGTTGTTTTCTGGCTTTGGAAGAATGGTCTTACTTCTTTTTGTAGAAGTCCATTCGCCACTATGACTTTCACATAATCTTGCAATATATGCTTTTGTATCAGTATCTACATCATGTTCGACCTTCGTATTTCTTACCCATTCACCAGCAAGCATTGGATGCTCATGAACTGTATACTGTGAACCATTTAACCCACATTTAATTGCATCATGGAAAATTGGTGTACAACGTAAACAATCTCTTTTTCTTGCATCTGTTTTATCCTTTACATACTCTAAGCCAAGTACATAATTCATTACTTCTGCAAACATAAGTATGTGAAAAACCTGACCATGTGGCTGACATTGTGTTTTGTTGTGATACTTAAAAGATGTGCTACTTGGAATTGTGAAAATATAATCAGGAATTTCCTTAATCATATCTGCACAATACTCTCTCATTTCATCAGTCTCAAACTTATTTAATAATTCTTCAAAAACTTTAACTTTATCCATATTACCTCCACTATTTTAATATTTTTGAATCCAAACAGTTTTTGCATAATTCGTAAATCATCCTACCCATATATTCTCTCTTGATAAAATAAATGTGCATGTTGTTACGATTCTGCCATGTAAGTAATGTCCTTAAAAATGATGTTGGATTCAATTTTGTTATATAGTTCTCTGTAAAAATATCCTCTATACTATCATTCTCTATTAGAACGTAGTTTTTCTCTATGTTAATCATCCGATTAAACTCTTTAAAAATTCTGTCATCATCCTTTGTTGCATTTGCTATGTTACCAGCTAACTCACTTACGGAATTCTTTCGTTCAATGCAAAGTTCGTCACTAAAATAGGTGTCGATTGAGAAGCCCAGTTCTGGGCAACTCTCAACCATAAGACCATAATCACCTGTTTTTAAGGCTCTTGACTTCCACTTAATATTATTTCTATCAAACCAATCAGTTATAGTTTTATTGGAACTTTCCCTTGTATCAACTAATATAACAAGGTGTGACAGTAATTCTTTATACTTTTTATCTGTATAATACTGTTTCATAAATCTTTCCTAACAAATCTTATATTCGGAAATCCACCACTCCTGTTCGTCAGTTTCTTGCCATTCTCCATCAACCTTTTTCATCTTTGGTTTCCTATATTGATTCTCAACTTTTACAATATCACCACGTCTGATAGGATTCTGTTTAAATATCTTCTTGCTGATTTTTACTGGAATAGTATTTCCATTGGCTAATGCATATAGTTTTAGTCGTGGTGAATAGTCAACATTAAGATCTAATGCAACACAATATCCAGCCAGCTTCTTATCGACTATATCTACATAACCAAGGTTTTCAATCTGATATGCTATCTTTGTTCTCATATCAGTTTTCTCATTCGGTATGTTCTGCAATAATTTATTTAAAAGTTTCTTACTGTCAAGCTCCATGAATGTCTTTTGAGTTTCTTTTCTTGAACATTCTCTTAACACTTCAAAGTCAAGGTTATATTCCAATGCCTTATCCTTTTTCATTTGCTTTTTACCATAATATTTTGCAAATAAATCATTACAAGCAAGAAGATAACGAATACCACCAAATTCCTCGAAAAAGTCAAGCTTAATAAGTATTTCAAGCTTTCTACTATCAACCTTCAAGTCAGAAATTCTTACTAATAAATCAATAAATGTGTCAAATTTTTCATCTTTTATGGAATATAAATCGTTAGCAGCGTCCTCATTCAAGAACTTTACAGATGCAATACCCTTGTAAATACCATCTTTATCACAAGAATATTTTGCCGTAGAATGTCTAAACTTAATACTATGTATTGTGATCCCAAGCTGTTTTGCCAGTTCAGTACCAAGCATAGTATCATCTTCGTTATTGGCATTGTTAAGATATGCCGTAATAAACTCTCTTGGGTAATAATATCTAAGATAAGCACACATATAACCTATCATCGAATACCCTGTAGAATGATTAAATCCAAACTGGTAATTAGAACTATCCTCGATGATTTTAAGAAATGCTTGTGCTTCTTTTTCTGCAACATCTCTTGGCTGAGAAGACATATTGCAGTATCCTTCAAGTATCGAAGGTAATGCAGCTTCAAGTCTATCCTTCTGTTTACGTCCAATAGCTCTACGAATATTATCTGCATCACTACCACTCAAGCCACAAATATTCGTGAGGAATTTAATTGTGTCTTCCTGAAAAATTAAGAAGCCATGATTATCTTCCAACAACTTATCTATCAATTCTGATGGATTTTTATTCGGTTCATGCGCTAATAACCTGTCTCTATATGATTCACCTGACGGTCTAATACTGGCATTTACAAGTGACAAATCGTTTACACAGTGACACTCAAACTTCTTCATAGAGTCATAAGCAAATTTAGATTCAAACTGAAATATTCCTACTGGACTATCAGCAATATGCGCCCACACATCCTTATCATTCCAATTTACTGTGTGTGATTTCGGATAAGGGATATGTGCTAATTCACATGTATCTTTGATAATTTCTATGTTTTTCAGACCAAGCA
>OJMG01002349.1_pt1 | contig 16182 bp, 17 predicted proteins | sample 1597141 | NCBI WGS metagenome assembly OJMG01 (sample SAMEA2452119, study PRJEB22498) | human gut metagenome | biome: human feces; feature: human gut; material: feces | place: Australia | collected 2012 | reverse complement strand
ATGAGGCTACTATAGATTTACCTATTGCAAGAAGTACAAAAGACAGAAAGAAAATGGCTGTTGACCCTAAGGGGAAGAATGCTGTAACACACTTTAAAGTGCTAAAAAGATATGATAATTATACTTTATTAGAATTGAAAATAGATACTGGTAGAACTCATCAAATAAGAGTACATATGTCTTATATAGGACATCCTGTGGTAGGAGATGAAGTGTATTCTAATGGTAAGAATGAATTTGGGGTGCAAGGCCAAATGCTTCATGCACGTTACTTACAATTTAAACACCCAATAACTGGCAAGGAGCTAAGCTTAGAAGCACCAATACCGGAATATTTTGAAGATGTACTAGAAAAGCTAAAAAATAGAGAAATTGATAAAAAATGAAATCAACTTAATTGTATGTAAAACAATAAATAATACAAAAATATAAAAAAATTTATAATCTAATCGTATTTTGTATTCAAATTAGAATTAGTAAAATTAGAAAGGAGTGAAATTGTGGAAGAAAGATTACAAAAATATCTGGCTAATAACGGAATTGCAGCAAGAAGAAAATGTGAAGAATTTATATTAGATGGTAGAGTGAAAATAAATGGCAAAGTTGTAACAGAACTCGGAACTAAAATAAATCCAGAAAAAGACATAATAGAATTTGATGGTAAAAAAGTTGAAAAGGTAGAAAAACATGTATATATATTACTTAACAAACCAATTGGTTATGTGACTACTGTGAAAGACCAGTTTGATAGACCAACTGTGTTGGATTTAGTAAAAATAAAAGAAAAAGTACTACCTGTGGGCAGATTAGATATGTATACATCTGGAGCATTAATGCTTACAAACGATGGTGATTTCATAAATAAAATCACACATCCAAGTCATGAAGTGGAAAAAACATACACTGTAACAGTAAAAGGAATTGTAACTCAAGATGATGTTGAAAAATTAAAAAACGGTGTAGAAATACCAGTTGATGAAAAGAGTGAGGAAACATTTGTTACAAGTCCAGCTAAAGTAAAAATTCTAAAAACAGATGAAGAAAAAAATTTTTCAAGATTGCAAATAACCATTCATGAAGGCAAAAATAGGGAAGTAAGAAAAATGTGTGAGGCAATAGGTAGAAAAGTACTTGCTTTACATAGAAGAAAAATTGCAGATTTGGATGTAAAAAATCTAGAAATAGGAAAATGGAGATATTTAACAGATAACGAGGTAAAAAGACTATTAGAACTTGACAAATAGGTCAAAGTGTGGAAAAATAGATAATGTAGAGTACTAAATTGTATTTTATAAATTATAGGGGGAATTAGAATGATAGAAGATTCAGAAATAAAAACAACAGTCTCACCTTTTGCGATAAGACCAGGAGAAATTAAAGTATTTGATGGAAAAGATGGTTATGTATCAATGAACCAAATAATCCAAAAAATAAACGTAGGCCATATAAATGATTTACATTTTAGAATAATGGAAATTGTTAATGAATATGAGTTCATAACATCTAGACAGTTGTTTAAATTATTAGAAAAAGAAAAATTTGAACTTAAATCACAGGATAAACTAAACAATAAATTAGAACAATTAGTTAAATCAAAAATATTAACACGATATTATTTCAATTCAGAAGATGGTAAGGGAATATACAGAATATACTGCCTAGAAAAAATGGGAAAATATTTATTAAATTCTAGAGGAGTAGAATGTAAATGGCAACCAACAGATAATACAAAACCAGTTGCAATGATAAAGAAAAGATTAGCAAGCAATCAACTTCTAATTTCTTATAAAGAAAAAGTACAAGCTTTTGATTCATTCCAAATAAAAGTACCTATGAATGCGAAAATACTTGGAAAACAATTTAAAGCTACTGGTGGGAAAGTTACTCTAAGCAAGAATGGAAAATCAATAGATTTCATTTTTGAAGTAATTCGTAGAGAAGATGATTGGCAAAAAAAACTTGCAGATAAAATGAAATTGTATAAAGACTTCTATGAAAACTTTGTAGCAATGGATTCTGGGTTTAAAACAATACCACAATTAATTTTACTATGTGAAGATGAAAAGCACATGGCGGAAACATTTAGAGAAATAGTTGTAAATGGATTAGGCATAGATAAACTAAATCTATATTACACAACAGATTTACGCCAAAATGATAGCACACTAGAACACAGCTTGGCTGAATTTAAATTAGACCCAGTAACTAATAAGTATAAAATGGAAAATGTAGATATAAAATTATTAGGATAAATAATAATGCCTAAAAGAATGCAAAATGAAGACGGAGCAAAAATGCTTCGTCTTCTTTGAAGTTAAATATATTATTTTAATGCAAAAAAGAACGAAGCATAGATATTTTTGCCTCGTTCTTAAAATTTATTTATTATCTGGTTTCTTAAAGTTAAATACAATTGCATCTTCACTATCAAATAAATATTTTGAATCAGATGTGTCTGTTTTTATTGGATCAACTTCATCAGGAATATCATCATTAAAATGATAATTTTTTAATGTTTCTTTTTTCTTTTTTGCTTTTTCTTCTTCATACTTATCTTCTGCTGAATGTGCATCATAACCAGCATTATATTTCTCAAATGAATATTCTTTTGATGCCTTAGGCTCATAATATGTTGCAGATAGGAAGCTTAGATTTACTACACCAGTATCGCTCTTTCCACCTAAGTTTCTTAGCTTATACATAGCCTGCTTAAATTTCATAGCTTGGATTTTTCCAGGTTGATATTTTATCTTATTTTCGTATTTTATTCCAGTAAGTTTAGGGTCATATTCGCCTTTAGCTGTATCGTAAGAACTTCCAAATGACCAATCTTTCTTGTCACCGATTTCTTTTGACCACCACTCGTTGTCTTCAGGAGCGTTATTTCCAAATACGAACTTATTAGAACAATTAGCGGTTATTATTTGTCTATGTTTCTTGTTTGAACCTTTATCTAATTGACCTAAGTTTTGTATAGAAACTACTGTTGAAACTTTATACTTTCTATATAAAGTAAACAATGAATCCGTTGAATTTCCAACAAAATCTGCAAATTCGTCTATGTATAAGAAATGTGGAACTCTATCTTTTTCTATTCCAGGACGTCTTAATACAGAATACTGCATCATCAATATACAAAATAGACCAAATGCTGTATGAATGTTTGGACCTAAATCACCACGTCTTGTACATACAAGAGTTACGTCGGCATTTTTTAATGCATTATCAAAGTTTATAGAATTTCTTCTATTACATAATATGTTTTTAACTCCAGTATATCTTAGTAAACTGTCTAATTGTGCAGTAGCATGTGTTATAAATTTTTCAGTATCTTCTCTGTTTGGAGCAGATGCATAGAAATTTCTTTCAAAATAATTTAGCAATGAAGAATATTGTTCTGCAAGTTCATCGTCTTTTTTCATCTCTTCACATAATTCTTCGATTAATTCAAAATGTGTAAAACAATTTAACATATCTTCAAGATTTGGTAAATCATCATCATGAAGTCTAGGATATATTTCTTTCAATAATATTGCTAAATTTTCAATTGCTTGGTTTGCAGCATTTACTCTGTATGCAAGCTCTACATCTAAATTACTATTGCTTGAAGAATATAATCCCTTTAAAACAGTAGAAATTGCAACAGCCGTTTGAGTTGCATCTTCAAGAGCGAAAGGATTTAAGCCAACAGAAGATGAGTCATTAGGATCTATTAAATTGAATTTCATGTTACGTGCTTTTAGCACTTTTTTAATATGATTTATAGACTCAATATCAGGAGAAATATAGGTCAAACCTAAATTTCTGTAAATATAATTATTTCCAGAACCAGCTATAATCATTTTTTTCATATATGTATTATAAACATTAAGTTTATTTTCTTTTGGTGTTATCATATTTAAATTGAAATTAGCGTTTATATAATCATTTGAGTATGGGCAATTTAAAGTAGCAATTCCAGTTTTTAATGCAGTAAATCCCATTTCCTTTGATATTTCTCTAAAGAAATATTTTTTATCGATATCTTTTGCAATCATTGGTTCAAACAATAAAGATGTTTTTCCAGCACCAGAAACACCACATACTAGTGTAGGGTAAAATCTTTTTTCTTCAGCTATTTTAACTGTTTTACCATTTACTTTATCTGTTCCAAAAGACATCTCACAAGTATAAGCACCCCAAGAGGCAGATTTATCAGCAAGGCTAATTCCTTTATAATCGTAAATTGATTCATATATTGTTTTGGTATCGTGTACTGTCATTAGTAACCATTTTATAACAGGATAGAATGTTGTTAATGGTAAGTACAGAGCAACTGCGGAGAATGCTGGTTTAATCAAATTATAAAAGTTAGATGCGATGTATGAAAAGTTTGGTACTGATAAGAATAACATCCAACCAAATTGGTTTGTAAATTGTGTAAACATCGATACAATCATTATATAAATACTGATTAAATACACATCAAATAGTGCTAATTTAGATTCATCTGAGTCAACAAACTTAGATGAACACGAAAATAGAAATGCAAATACCGGGCAAGCAAGTGCTAGGGTATAAGTAATTGGCCCCCAATATGAAACTGCCATTCCTGTAAAAATCATCATAAGCATTTCTACTATTCTGTCTACAACTAAATAGGCACTTATTAAAGTTAGTACATATGTTAGAAAAGTATTTCTGTCTGTTTTTAGATATTTTAAAAATTTGTCTATTGCTTTCAAAAGATTCACCACTTTCAAATTATTTCATTTATTAAAATTTATACATATCTATTATCCTATAAAATGAAGAAAAAAACAAGTATTTTGAGCAATTTTATAAGCTTTTTTATGCTAAAAATTTATTAAACTTACAAATTAAGTATAGTAATTGTTTTATTGAATATATTTTATAAATAAGGGGAAGGAGAACATATGTCTAAGGAAAAAAAGCAAAGTTTCATGCAAGGAATTATTACTTTGATGTTTTCACAAGTTTTAATAAAAATTTTAGGTTTATTTTATAAATTATATTTGACAAATAAAAATGGTTTTGGAGATGCTGGAAATGCTATTTATAACAGTGGATTCCAAATCTATGCACTACTGTTAACGATTTCTTCAATAGGTGTTCCAAATGCTGTTGCAAAACTTATTTCAGAAAAATTATCAGTGGGAGACAATAGGGGAGCACAGAAAATTTTTAAAGTAGCGTTTGCCTTTTTCTCTGTAGTCGGTTTTACAGGTTCAGCATTATTATTTTGTGGCAGTGATTTTATTGCAAATGTATGGCTTCAAATTCCGGAAGCAAAGTTAACACTAATAATACTTGCACCATCAATTTTCTTTGTTTCGTTAATTTCTGTTTTAAGAGGCTATTTTAATGGGCACGAAAATATGAAACCAATGGCGCAGTCTCAAACAATAGAACAATTTACAAAAACAATATGCACCGTTGCTATAGTTGAGTTAATATGTTTTTTTATGGGAAATAAAGATACTACAGCTGTAATGGCTGCTGGAGCAAATTTAGCAACTAGTATTGCCACCTTTATTGGCTTTATATATTTAATATATTTATATAATAAAAAAGAAAAATACATAAAATTTAATAAGCCCAAATATCATAGGCAAGAAAGAACAGTAGAGATAGTAAAGAAGATAATAATAATTGCAATGCCACTTACTTTTAGTGCCATTTTAGGCTCACTAAATAAAAATATAGATTCCTTTACGGTTGTAAGGGGATTAAAAACATTTTTAACAGAAGAACAAGCTAAAATTCAATATGGAATACTAAGCGGAAAAATAGATACACTCGTAACTTTTCCGTTATCGTTTAATATTGCACTTGCAACGGCTTTGGTTCCAGCAGTATCGGCTGCAAAAGCGAGAGGAGACTATAAGAGTATAGAAAAAAGGGTGTCTTTTGCGATACTTATTACGATATTAATTGGACTGCCCTGTAGTGTTGGAATGGTAGTTTTCGCAAAACCAATTTTACAAATGTTATTTCCAAATGCAAGTAGTGGAGAATTTATATTTCAAATAAGTAGTATTTCAATTGTATTTATTACGCTAGAACAGACTATAAACGGTGCTCTTCAAGGGCTAGGAAAAATTAAAGTACCCGTAATTGCACTTTCAATAGGAGTGTCTATTAAGCTAATTTTGAATTTAATATTAGTAAAAGTAAATCCAGCTTCATTCGTTTTGGGAGGAGTTGCTGGTGCAGCATTTGCAACTGTAATGTGTCATGTTATTTCCATGTTTATTAGTTTGATAGCATTGAGTAAAAATATTAAAATAAAATTTGATTTGTCGAAATATTTTATAAAACCAATTTTTGCAAGTTTATCAATGGGAATAATTCGGTATATATACATATAATTTCCTAAAAGGTATAATTATGCAAAATATTGCTATAATATTAACAATAATATTTGCAATAATTGTTTATGTAGTAATATTAGCAATTACAAAAATTTTTAGTAAAAATGAATTATACATGTTGCCATTTTACAGCAAATTTAAGAAAAATAAGGCTTGAAAACCTTGAAAAATAAGCATTTTTGAAAATAGAAAACCGCAAACCCTTGAAATTTAACACTTTTATAAAATAAATTTGAAAAAAAAGAAGGATTTTATCAAACCTTGGCGAATAATGTAAGTAGTAGATGCAATAATTATCTACATATACAATCTTATTAGGAGGTAATTTAAATGAACAAATCTGATTTAATCGCAGCCATAGCTGCTAAAACAGAATGCACAAAGAAAGATGCAGAAGCAACATTAAATGCATTTGTTGACGTTGTTACAGAAGCTTTAGTAAAGGGAGACAAAGTTCAATTAGTTGGATTTGGTTCTTTCGAAGTTAGAAAAAGAGCTGCTAGAAAAGGAAGAAACCCACAAACTAAAGAAGAAATCAAAATACCAGCATCAAAAGCTCCAGTATTCAAAGCTGGAAAAGCTTTAAAAGATTTAGTAAACAAAAAATAATTGAATTAATATAGAAATATGAATTCATATGAATACATGGAGTTATCTCTGTGTATTTTTTTTACTATTGAAATTTTATTAAAAAGTGATATAATAGATAGGTACATTTTTTTACACTTTATAGCCAATTTTTGGAGAAAGGTGAATAATGATTGAATATTTAAGGAAAAGCGCTCAGGAGATTACTAATATGGCTAAGAAGCCAGAAGGCCCCAAAGATTTTTTCGTGTACAAAGGAGAATTCGGAATTTATTTTGCAACAAATGGAAAGGTAAAAGCTTGTTGGATTAAGCCGTGTACTTTGTGCATAGGTGACGAGAAAAAGATACTTCCCGGTTTTTGGAAGGACGTGAATAGCAACAAAAAAGTTGAAATGGATGGCACAACATTGGTAAAAATGTCTAATGATGAAATGTGGCAACATGCCACTGGGCATTTCTAAAAAAATTCAAGAAACAACTAGCCGTTGGTCTACAATAGACCGGGCTGGTTGCTTTTTATGTAAAGTTGTGGTATAATATATATTAGTGTACGCAAAAAAACGCCAGTCCCCGGAATTGGGGAAGGAGGAAACATGAAAAAAATGTTAAGGTTCGTTAAGAAGCTGATAAGAAAAGAAGTGCCAGAACTGCCAAAAGGTTATGTTCGGCAGAACAAAATTTATGGCTTTGAGGTAGCCAGAAGCAACAGTGGGCAAATATGCTGGATACCTAGCGGAAAAACTTACGAGGGACATACTGTCCAGGGCTTCTGGAAAGAACTGGATGGACTCGATGTGATCGAGATGGATGGGAAAAACCATCGTATGACTCTGGAAGAGTTTCATCGCTATCAGGCATTTTTAAACGAATAACGTACAAAACAGTATGGTAACTGCGAATGCAGGAACCATACTGTTAATTTTATAACTGGATTATATTTTATCTGAAATTTTGGATAATTAATGATATTCTGAGATTAATATGCTATAATGTAGTAGAAAACGGTTTGAAGACGGAAAAAAGCACATTAATATTATTAATTGTCACTTAAGAGTCACAAATTCATGATAAAATAAAAACAAAATGAGGATAACATGGAAAAGAAGAAAAAATCAAAAAAAATTTTTATAAATTTATTAATTTTTATATTGTTAATAATTTTTACATTTTCATTGGTACTAAAAGATCAAGATGTAACAGAAATTTTAAAAATTTCGGCAACAGTAAAAAAACAATATATACTTATTGCAATGTTTGCAATGGGCGTGTTTATTGCGTGTGAATCTATAAACATAGGAAGAATTTTAAAAGAACTAGGTGAAAAATCAAAGTTTATTAGTAATGTTAGATATACATTAATTGGATTTTTCTTTAGCGCGATAACACCTGCTGCTAGTGGTGGTCAACCAATGGAAATTTATTATATGCATAAAGATAACATTTCTGTTGCACATTCAACGCTTGCGCTTCTTATGCAATTATGTAGCATTCAAATTGTAACGATTACTGTGGGAATAATAAGTGCAGTATTACATTTTGAAGTATTAAAAAGTGGTTTAATATATTTATTAATTCTTGGAATTATACTTAATTCTAGTGCTTTAATGTTACTAATTATTGCAATTTTTTCGAAGAAATTATCAGAAGGACTAATAAAATTTGTAGTAAAAATATTAAAATTTTTTAGAATCCGTAATATTGAGAAAAAGCAAGAAAAATTAGAAAAAGAATTAGAATCATATCAAACAAGTGCAAAATATATAAAAGAGCATAGAATATTAATGTTAAAAACAGTTTTAACAACAGCGGTACAAATGTTAGCATATTATACAGTACCATATTGGATATATTTAGCATTTGGATTAAACAATAGCAATATATTTGATATACTAACATTGCAAGCCGTTTTATATGCAACAGTCTCTGGAATACCATCTCCAGGCTCTGTTGGAGTAAGTGAAGGCGGATTTTTAGGAATATTTAGAAATGCATTCCCAGAGACAGTTATTAGTAGCGCTATGCTTTTAAGTAGAGGAGTAAATTTCTATTTATTAATATTAATAAGTGCAATAGTTGTTGTAATAAGTACATTCAGAGATAGAAAAGAAGAAAAAGAAAATGTTGCAGAAGAAAATAAAGATGAGATAGAAAAACCAACTAATTTGTAACATAAAACCACATTACTCAATATAATAATAAGAGGTGTATTTAAAAAATTGTACCTTGAGAAAGGAAAAAAGTGGTTAAATGGCGTATTCAGAAAGAGAACTAATTGCAAGAATGATACAGTGCGAAGCAGGTGGAGAAGGTGACAACGGGATGAAGGCTGTTGCGTCTGTTATAATGAATAGGGTAAATGTGGCAACAGGTGAATATGCCCGTGTATCTCAAGGGGGAAACATTAGAAACATACTTTTTCAAGAAGGACAATTTGATTGTGCAAGAGAAAACATACGTGGAAACTATAACAGTCAAAATATATACAACATGACTCCCACTGATGTGCATTACAATATTGCAGATTGGGCAATTTCTGGAAACAGATTAAATGAAATAGACAATTGTTTGTGGTATTTAAATCCATTTAGACCAACATGTGGAAGTACTTTCCCAGCAAATGGTTCAGGCTCACTGCATACAAGATTAGGAAACCATTGCTTTTACAAGCCAACACCTCTATATAATAATACTTAAAAGAGGTATTGTTGAAAAATGTTTGGATTTAATCCTATTTAACTAACAAGAGTACCTCGATGGAGGAATGGTAAATGGAGAATAAAAAAATAGAAAATAGACAGTTGCTAAATTCAAACCAGCAAGATAATTGGCCAGAAACATTGAAAAACCCGATTTATACACCAGCTTTTTTACGTGAACAAATAGGAAAATTAATGCGTGTTGAATTTTTAATTGGAACAAATAATTTGGTAGATAGAATTGGTGTATTGGAGGATGTTGGAGCAAGCTATATTTTACTAAGGTCATTTGAAAATGATAGTTTAGTATATTGTGATATATATGCAATAAAATTTATCACAATATCTACTACGGGAATATATGCGAATTATCTGCAAATGGGTAATTATAACAGAAATAATACGTATTATTAATTAGTATAAAATGGTTGGAGAATGATTATAATTTGGGCTATGCAAAGCTTAGCCGAGTGAAAATATAAGAATGTTGTAATATTAGTTTTCTCCAACCAAATTTTTATATAAAAAATAGTAGATAATAAGGGGAAAATGAATGAAAAAAATTTTATTAGTAGAAGATAATGAGGCAATTCAAAAAGGACTAAAATATTCATTAGAACAAGAGTGCTTTGAAGTAGAAATTGCAAGTGATGTTAAAAATGCTAAGGACAAGCTTACAAAAAATGAGTTCGACTTAGTAATTCTAGATGTAATGCTTCCAGATGGAAGTGGGTTTGAATTGTGCAAAGATATTAAGAAAAACATGGTTACTCCTGTATTATTTTTAACAGCAAAAGACGAAGAACAAGATATTGTTAATGGTTTTGATTTGGGAGCAGACGATTATGTTGCAAAGCCTTTCAGACCAAGAGAATTAATATCAAGAATAAATAATATTTTAAGAAGACATGAAAAAGCAGAGAGCAATAAATTACAAGCAGGAAATGTTCTAATAGACTTAGATGCTTCTAGAGTATATATTGGAAAGGAAGAAATTGTATTTACAGCACTTGAGTACAAGATTTTAGTACTACTGTTTTCTAATATGGGTAAAACTGTAACAAGAGAAAATATATTAGATAAAATTTGGGATGTAGCAGGAAATTTTGTAAATGATAATACTCTTACTGTTTACGTAAAAAGAATAAGAGCAAAACTCGGAGAAAATGATGTAATTAAAACTATTAAAGGGATTGGATATAGAGTTGAGAAGTAGGGAAAATATTTATAAATGGATATGCAAGAAGTGAGTATTACTTAGAAGATTATTATTAAATTTAAGTTACTACTTAAATAGTATGTGTGAATATTAGAATGGAAGTGATATCTAAATGGAAAAATTTAAAATTGCTGTATGCGGAGCTTGTTTATTAGTTGTTGCAATATTGGGATATTGTTATGTATCAAAAAAGCAGAATGAAAAATATGAACATATAATAAATTCAGCAATATCGAATATAGTTGATACAGTAATAGAAAAATATCCAGATGTAGGTGAAGAAGAGATATTAAATATATTAAGAAATACTAAAAATAGCAAAACCAATATACTAAAAAAATATGGTTATTTAAATAATGAAAATTATATACAAAAATTAGAAAATGAGAAAAATATAGACAAGAAAATAAATATAATGTATATTTCAATATTTGGAATTGTAATTATATTAATTACGATATATTACAATAATAAAAAAGAAATAAGAATAAGAGAAGTAAATCAATATATAAATGAAGTAAATAGAGGAAACTACAAGCTAAAAATAGAAGACAATGGGGAAGATGAAATTTCAAGATTAAGAAATGAATTATATAAAACTACAATATTATTAAGGGAAACAGCTGAAAATAGTGAAAAAGAAAAAGTGAGCTTAAGTAATTCCTTGGCTGATATATCACATCAAATAAAAACTCCAATTACATCAATGAGAATAATGCTAGATAATATTGAAGATAACCCTAATATGGACAGTAAAACTAGAGAAGAGTTTATAAAAGAAATAAGCAAACAAGTTGAATGGATATCTTCTTTAGTAATTTCGCTACTTAAACTTGCAAAATTTGATGCGGGGGCAATTGTAATGAAAAATGAAACTGTAAGAGTAAAAGAATTAATAGAAAAATCAGTATCAAATTTAGCTATAATATTAGATATTAAAAATATAAAAATAGTTTCAAATATAGATGAAAATGCTACAATATTTGCTGATTATAATTGGCAATTGGAAGCAATTACAAACATAATAAAAAATGCAGCTGAACATAGTGAGAACAATTCTAAAATTTATATAAATGTAGTAAATACAAGTGTATTTATAAAAATACAGATAAAAGATGAAGGAGAAGGTATAAGTAAAAAAGACATGAACCATATTTTTGAAAGATTTTATAAATCTAAAAATAGTTCGGAAAATAGTATTGGAATAGGACTTTCGCTTGCAAAAACAATAATAGAAAAAGCAAATGGATACATAAAAGTGGAGTCAGAAGAAGGAAAAGGAACAATATTTGAAATAAAATATTTAAAATGAAAACATTAATATTAAAAGAATACAATTAAAAATTATTTGATATTTGGGAAATTAATTATAAAAGCCTATAAATTTGAAATAAGTTCAAATTTATAGGCAATTTTTAATTACAAAATTTATCAAATGAGGAATAACTATAGATTAATCCATATGTTTAAGAAGCAATGCTAAATTTTCAAGTGTTGCACAACCCAATTTTATTTCTTCGTCAGAGTAATCTGAAAGAGTTTTAGAAAGTCTTAAAGTAGAATTTGAATCTTTACCAAATAAAATATAATCAGCAGATAGCCCAGTAATATCACAAAGAACTTTTAATTTATCAATAGATAGGGTGCCTTCACCACGTTCAATCATACCAAGGTATTGACCAGAAATTCCTAATAATTCTGCCATTTTTTGCTTCGTAATATTCATATTTAAACGTATATTTTTTATTCGTAATCCTATTTCTTTTCGTAACATAATAAAAACATCCTTTCCTTCAATATTTTAATAATTTTAATTTGGAAAAAATAAAAACGAGTGATAAAAAGTAGATATAAGATGTGGTAAAACATAATAATATATGATAAAATAAGTTGAAAAATAAAAGGTAGAAGGTGATGTAGAAATGAAACTAATATTAATTGAAGATGAAAAGAAAGAACAAGAAAAATTTAAAATGCTGGCAGATAAAACGAGTGAGGTAACTTTTGTTAAAATAACAAATTCAACAGTAGAAGGTTTAAAGTGTTTGAAAGAAAATGACATTGATGGAATAATATTAGATTTAGAACTAAATTCTGGTACTGGCAATGGATTTGAATTTCTGGAAAAGCTAAAAACTATCAAGTTAAATAAATATCCTAAAATTGTTGTAACAACAAATGTATATTCAGATTCAGTATACGACTATTTACATAAAAATGAAGTTGATTTTATTTTCTATAAAAAGCAAGAAAACTATAATGTAGAAAACGTAATTAACACATTGCTATTACTAAATAACTACACTAATACAGTTTCTACCGACTCAAAAGAAACAGTAGAAGAAGAAAGGGTAAAGCAAGAGAAAATAATAGCAGAAAAAGTAAATTATGAATTAGATTTAATAGGAATAGCCACACATTTACAAGGAAGAAAATATTTATTTGATGCAATAACTTATTTGCTATCAAAAGAAGGAGAAGATAGTCAAATTTCTATAAATCAATATTTACTTTCAAAACATAAAAGACCAACAAGTACTATAAATAGAGCAATGCAAAATGCAATAACTCGTGCATGGAGAGTAACAGCAATAGAAGACTTACAACAATATTATACTGCACACATAAATTATAACACTGGTATACCAACACCAGTAGAATTTATTTACTACTATGTAGATAAAATAAAAAAGGAAATTTAATTAATAAAATTATATAAAATAACAGGAGAGCATACTACATAAAAGTGTGCTCTCTATTTTCACTTTTTTTCTCTTATTTCAAATTAAACTTAACTTATTAGTAAAAATTACCATAAAATTTATGAAAAATATGAAAATATTCTACCAATTTTATGAAATAAAATGTTGCAAAAAATCAAAAAATATACAAATTGTTTATCCATGAAAACCACTCATACCAATACTTATGAGTGGTATCTTTTTATTGTAATAAATAAAAAGATAGGTGGTGAACGGAAGATGACTTGGGAAGAAATTTGTGAATGGTTAAGATACATAATGGGACTATAAAATGCAAAATAAGGTGTAATTAATAAAAGATGTTGATTACACCTTATTTTTATTATATAATCGATAAAAAAGGGAAATTAATATGAATGAAGATCAAATAATTATGTTTGTTAAAATTTTTAGTATAAATATATTAACTTTTATTGTGAACTATAAAATTGTATCTAAAAATATTAAATTTAGAAAAATCTTTATGTTAGTTATTTGTAGTGCATTAATAACAATTGTATATGAAATTCTATCAAAATATATAGATAATATGTTGAAAATAATAATTATGTATCTATTACAATTGGCAATATTGAAATTTGAAATGAAAGATAGAAAAGATAATATGATTGTCATGAATTTGATAGCTAATGCAATTGTTTATATATTCTTTGGAATATCTGCTTTAATGGAACTGCCTTTAATGCTTATGTTAAGAATAAATAATAAAATAATTAATAGTGCTATTGTGTCATGCATTGAAACTTTAATTATTATTGGATTTTTTAACGTAAAAAGATTTAAAAAAGGATTTATATTTTTAAGGGAAAAGATTAATAATGAATATGCAAGTATAATAATGATTAATATAAGTGCAATAGCAATTTTAGTATATTATTTATATGGAAATTATTATGGAATACTAACAACTCAGCTAATAATTTGTTTTGTAATTACTGGTTTAATTATGATTGTATTGATTCAGAAAACTCTAACTCTATATTACAAGCAAAAGCTTTTAGCTCAAAACATTGAAGAATATAAGGCTGAAATTGCTTCTAAAGATGCAGAAATAAAATCTTTATCAGAAGAAAAATATAAAATTAGCAAATTAAATCATGAATTTTACAATAGGCAGAAGGCACTAATACATAAAGTTGAAGAAATAATAAATATGAATACAGAAACTGCTGAAGAGTTAGATTTATCTAAGCAAATAAATGATTTAACTAAAGAGTACACAGACAAGGCGAAAGAAATTAAAACTTTAGATAAGCTACCAAGCACAGGAATAACAGAAATAGATGATATGTTTAAATATATGCAATCGGAATGTAAGAGTAAGAATATTCAATTTAATTTACAAATTAATGGTAACATTTATCATATGATAAATAATAAAATAGCTCAAAATAAACTTGTTACTATGATAGGTGACCATTTAAGAGATGCAATTATCGCAATAGAGTTTAGCGAAAATAGTTTCAAAAGTATATTAGCAATATTGGGTGAAAATAACGGACTTTATGAATTTTGTGTATTTGATACTGGTATAGAATTCAAAATTGATACATTATTAAAATTGGGGCTAGAGCCTGCTACTACACATAAAGATTCTGGTGGTACTGGAATAGGATTTATGACTACATTCGAAACAATGAGTGAGACAAAGGCAAGTTTAATAATAAATGAGATGCATGAAATGAATAATACTGATTATACAAAATCTATAACAATTAGGTTTGATGGAAAGAATGAATATAGAATAAAATCATATAGAAGTGATGAAATAAAAAAGAAGCTAAAAGATAATAGAATTATAATCGAAAATTAATAAGGTAAAAAGATAGTTCCACAGTGTTGGAATTAAAAAAAGGTAAAACCTTTCGCTATAGCGAAAGATGAGAATAATAAAAACAGACAAAATATTATAGGATTGTCTGTTTTTGGCATTATCAGTTAATTAATATGCTAATATGTAATTAAGTTCTTAACTTAATGAGATTTTTTTATGCCTTTATTATATCAAAAGAGTTAAGAAGATTAAGAATTGCATTTACTATATTAGAAAACCTAAATGAAATGATTGGAGAATGCAAAAAATAGGGAAAATTGTAATAATTTAGCTTTTAATTTTAATTGCTTTTTTAGAAATTAGAGTATATAATGGGAAAATACAATAATTTTTTTTATTGTAGAATTAACGTTAATTATTATTAGAATTCTAAAAAATTTTATCAAATTAGTATTAAATCTAGAAATTTAATTTCTATATTCGCTATAGCGAAAGGTAAAAATCCAAAAAATTAAATAATTATAATCTAAAGAAAAATATTATATTGAGAACTTCCAGAGAAAAGTAGGAGCGAAAATAATACACAAAAATTTTACTTATTAGTTGAAAAATGGTAAATGAGATGGTAAAATGGAAAGGAAGTCAATGGACGATTTTAATTTAAAAGAAAATAATAATAGTGATGCAAGAAGTCAAAAAGTGACAAGACTGCCACTAACATCAGATTATGTTTTTAAAAGAATATTTGCAAGAGAAGAAAATAATTC
>OJMG01002327.1_pt1 | contig 16281 bp, 14 predicted proteins | sample 1597141 | NCBI WGS metagenome assembly OJMG01 (sample SAMEA2452119, study PRJEB22498) | human gut metagenome | biome: human feces; feature: human gut; material: feces | place: Australia | collected 2012 | reverse complement strand
TATCTTTTATAAGTTCATCAAGATTTTCATTATTGTCTTTTTTTTCTAAACCTTCTCTTATTTCTTTTTCGCTTTCTAATCTTTGCTCATATGATTTAACATCTAATAATACATGATTTTCATCATAAACTAATATCTTTGCTTCTTTTAATGCTTTTTCAACTTCCATCATATCTAAAGACAAATCTATGTATGGGTATTTCTCTTTTATTTGCAATTTTGTTTTTTTTTCGCTACTTTTGATTGATAAAAATATATATCCAATATCCGCAGCAAACATAGAAAGTAATAAAGACAATCCAAGTTCAGCACTACAATTAAAATTAATTGATTTAAAAAATGATATAGAAATAAATGGAATGACAAACATAAAGCCTAAACCGATTAATGTACTTTTTAACGTTTCTTTTTTTTCCCTATCGGGTGTTATCAATTTTGTTTTATATAACTCAACATACCCCTTATAATTATTCTCATTTATTTCTAAATGTTTTTCTTTTTTCATATTAGTCCTCTATATCAATTTTTATTCCTAATTCCTCTAATTGTTCATCATCAAGTACGCTTGGTGAACCCATCATATTATCTGCACCTGATGCACTTGCTGGGAATGCTTGAACTTCTCTTAAGTTTGGTTCATCATTTATAAGCATTAATATTCTATCTATTCCAGGAGCCATACCTCCATGAGGTGGTACACCATATTTAAATGCTGTAAATAAACTATTAAATCTCTTTTCAACATCTTCTTTTGTATATCCTACTACTTCAAATCCTTTTACTAATGAATCTAAATCAGTATTTCTAATTGCTCCTGATGCCATTTCATTACCATTACATACAAAGTCATATTGGTAAGCAAGTATATCATCTATATTTTCTTTCTCATATTCTTTTATACCATTATGTGGAAGTGAGAATGGATTATGACAGAATTCATATTTTTTAGTTTTGTCATCATATTCAAACATAGGGAAATCATTAACAATGCATAATTCTAATTTATTAGGATCAATTAATTCTAATTTTCTTCCTAGTTCATCACGAATAAGTCCAGCAAATTTTCTTGCTACATTAAGTCTCTTATTTGCAATAAAGAACATTACGCTGTTTTCTTTCATATTAAATTCTTTTATTAAGTTTTCTCTTTCTTCTTCACTTAAGAATTTATCAATAGGTCCTTTTAGGCTTCCATCACTCATAAGTGTGATATATCCAATACCAGGCATTCCTATACTACTAGCATAATCAACTATTTCATTAAACCAACTATTTGGTTTTGTTCCTATATCATCTACTACTATTACCTTAATAATACTTCCTTTAAATGGTCCAAAACTAGTATGTTCTAATACTTTACTAGCATCTTTTATTATAAGTGGATTTCTAAGATCTGGTTTGTCTGATCCATATGAATCCATTGCTTCTTTGTAAGCTATTCTTCTAAATGGACGAGGTGATACTTCTTTATTACTGAATTTAGAAAATACATCATAGAATATTTCTTCACCAACTTCTAAAACATCATCTTCTGTTACATAACTCATTTCCATATCTAATTGATAAAATTCTAGTGTTCTATCTTTTCTACTATCTTCATCTCTAAAACAAGGTGCTACTTGGAAATATTTATCTACTCCACCAACCATTAATAATTCTTTATATATTTGTGGTGCTTGTGGTAATGCATAAAATTTACCTTTAAACTTTCTAGATGGTACTACAAAGTCTCTTGCTCCTTCTGGTGATGATACAGTAAGTATTGGTGTTTGTACTTCTGTAAAACCTAAATCATACATTTTATTTCTTAAATAATGAAGTACATCACTTCTAAGTTTAATATTATTTGATATTTTTTTACTTCTCATATCAAGATAACGATATTTAAGTCTAACTTCTTCATTTACCTCCTGCATTCCATCTATTTCAAATGGTAATGTATGTGCCTTTGGTGATAATACTTCTAAGCTTTCACATTTTATTTCTATTTCACCTGTTAATAGTTTTGTATTAACTGTTTCTTCATCTCTTCTTATTACTTCACCAGTTACTTTTATAACAGTTTCTTTGCTTACTCCTTCTAGCATACTTTCATCATGTACTACAACTTGTGTAATTCCAGCATGATCTCTTAAATCTAAGAACATTACTCCACCATGGTCTCTTATTGTTTGTACAAAACCAGATAAAACTACATTTTTACCTAAGTCACTAATTGTAAGTTCACCACAAGTGTTAGTTCTATACTTATTTACTTTCATTTTCATTCTCCTCCTATAAAATAAAAAAACAGTTATCATCCCTAAAAATTAAAGGGACGAATAACTGTTATATCCGTGGTACCACCCAGTTTATCATATTTCTATGATCACTCATTAAAGAATAACGCATCTTTTTTTCTCGCGCTTTTTCCTACTATTATTTCAGAAAAAGAACTCCGAAGTGTTCTTTCATATTAATATCAGTATCCATTCTCACCATCTAGGACTCTCTTTTAAAGTATCTTAATATTACTTTTCTTCATCAACGTTTTTTTGTTTGCAAATATATATTATCATAAGTAAAAATCATTGTCAATCATATATAGTATATGTATTTACAGAAATTTTTATTATTTTTTTGTAAGTAATTATTAATTATAAAAATAACTTGCCTTTCCTTTATACTTTTCTAATTCTACAGGATTATTTTTAAAAGCATCTGCACACGGTCTTATAATCTTTTTATCTTTTGCTTTTTTAATTACATTTTTTACATCATCTAAAATAGAATCAAATATAATTAAGTTATTTTCTAAGTGCTAATTTTTTTGTACCCTCTTGTTCATACCAAGAATAATTATTTAAATCAATTTCATCACCATCTAAATCTAATCTTGATACTATATCATTAATTTTATTTTTAGCAATAATCTTTTTTTCTTCATCATCTATTAATGAATACTCATTATCTATTTTTTTAAATGTTTCCATTAAAAACTTTATATATTCTTCTTTATTTACTGATTTGCTTTTCATTTTAAATAAACTTATAAAATCATAATCACTAAATAATAATCCTAATATACTCATTCTTTCTTTATTTTCAGTTACTACCATAAACCCTCCACTATATTACTTCCAGTAACATTATATAATAATATAAAAGAAAAAACAATCTATAAAGATTGTTTTAATTATCAAATGGCGCTCGATGTAGGACTCGAACCTACGACCCAACGGTTAACAGCCGTTTGCTCTACCAACTGAGCTAATCGAGCACTTATCAGTTGACAATAACAATGATATCATTACTATTTGTTTTTGTCAACATGATTTTATTATTTTTTTATTTTTTTTGCATGATGTACTCTATTATATAGTCTGCAGTACCTTCTACACCTAATGAATCAACATTAATCATTAAATCATAATTAGATGGATTATATAATGAAGAACCTGTATAATAACTATAATGTTTATCTCTCATTTTATTTATTTTTTCTATTTCCTTTTTAGCTTTATTTTTAGGAATATTATAGTATTTTATTGCCCTTTTAATTTTATCTTCTTCACTACTATATAAGAATATTTTAATTGTATCTTTATTATCTTTTAATACATATGGTGCACATCTACCAACAATTACACATGACTCTTTTGATATATTTTTTATTACTTTTTCTTCTGCAATAAATAATTTGTCATCATTGTTATATTCAAAACTTCCAAGTACTCTATGCTTTTCTTTAATAAATTCTTCTGATAAACCTGTTTCTTTATTTACTTCACTAATAAATGCTTTATCATAAAATTTAATACCTAATTTTTTAGAAATAATTTCACCAACATATCTTCCGCCACTACCATATTCTCTTGATATTGCGACTACTACCCTTTTGTTTAGAACTGGTTTTAAATTTTCATTATTATATATTATTTCATTTTTTGCTTTAATATTTTCTAATTTTGTAATTTTCTTATATTCTGAAGTAAATACAAATATTACAAATATAAAACATATTGTATCTGCGATTGGACCTGCATATAATGCACCATAAAGTCCATAAAATTGACATAATATAATCGCAAGTGGAATAAATAATATTATTTGTCTTGCAAAAGAAACCATTGTTGCTTTCTTTACATTACCTAATGATTGAATAGTTATTGATGAACACATTTCAAATGAATTAAGTGCACATACTAATAAGAATATTCTGCAGAAGTCAATTGCGAACTCCATAAACAATTTATAATCATCTGATGATTTATTTATAAATATTGATACTATCTTTTCTGGAAAAATATAGATACATAAATTGAATATTATGCCTATAATAAATCCAGTAATCATTACTTTTCTTAATGTTTCTTTTACTCTTTTATAGTTACCAGCACCATAGTTAAATCCTATTATTGGTTGTGCACCTATTGCAAGTCCTAATATAAGTGATACATATAAACTATTTATTTTAGATATTACACCATATACAGAAAGTGGAATATCTTCTCCAAATTTACTAGTTAATGCATACTTATTCATTATATTATTCATAACTACAAAAAACGCAAGTACTGTCATTTGAGTTATAAATGAAGATAACCCAAGTGATAATGTTTTTAATGTGCATTTTCCTATTTTAAAATCTTCTTTAGATAATTTTACACTTTTTATTTTTGGAATATAGAAGAGTGCTATTACAAATGATACTATTTGTCCTATTACGGTTGCTATAGCACCTCCTGCGACACCCATATTAAATGTAAATATAAATATTGGGTCTAATATAATATTTAAAATTGCTCCTACAAGTAAACAAACCATTGAATATTTTGATGAACCATCTGCTCTAATTATTTGAGATAATCCTGAATAAACAATCATAAAAAATGAACCAAATACAATTATTCTTCCATATGTCATTGCAGATGAATAAACATTTTTAGTGCATCCAAAAGCATATACTAAGTTTGGAAGTAATAACTCAAATATAATTACTACTAATATTGATATTATAAAAAGTAATGTTATAGATGAACCAATACTTTTTTTAGCCTCATCTTTTTTACCTTCTCCTAGTCTTAAACTAAGATTTGCAGCAGCACCATTACCTACTAAACCCGCTAATGCATTACATATTATTACAATAGGAAATATAACATTTGTTGCGGCATTTCCTATTATTCCAACACCTTTACCTATAAATATTTGATCAACTATATTATAAATTGAATTTATAATCATACTTATAATACAAGGTACTGAAAATGCTAAAAGTAATTTTCCTATCTTTTCTTTTCCTAAATCTAACTCTTTTTTCATAAAAACTCCTTCCTCTTTTTGAGCAAAAAATAACGTAAATCCAAAAGCTTGGACTTACGTTTTAACTGCTCAGCCGTGAGTAATTATAACACAAAAAATTTTTTTGTGTAAGTTTTTTTGTTAATTTTTTTATTTAACTACAATGCTTACTAGTTTTTTAGGAACAATTACTTCTTTTACTATTTCTTTACCATCAATATAATTTTTTACATTTTCTATTGATTTAGCAAGTTCTTTCATTTCATCATCACTAGTATTAGCATTTACTTCTATTTTACCTCTTACTTTACCATTTACTTGTACAACCATTGTAAATGTTTCATCAATAATTTTACTCTCATCGTAATCCTCTAATAATGATTTAGATAATTCCTCACCTAAATTATATTTTTCATTTAATTCTTCTGTTATATGAGGCGCAAATGGATTTAGTAATTGTAAGAAAATTCTATATTCTTTTTTAGTAATCTTTTTATTTGCATTAAATTCATTTAACATAGTCATAAGTGTACTAACTGCGGTATTATATTTTAAATTTTCAATATCTTCTGAAACCTTTTTAATACCTTTATTTATAATTTTTTCGTTTTCTTTAGAAATAATATCTTCATCTATTATTGTTTCACCTAAATTATATACTCTATCTAGGAATTTAGCACATCCATTAAGTGAATCTTCATTCCAAGCAGCATCTTTTGAATAATCACCTATAAACATTTCATAAAGTCTTAATGCATCCGCACCATACTTTTCAACCATTTCAGTTGGATTTACAACATTACCTTTACTTTTACTCATTTTACTTCCATCGCTCGCAAGTATCATACCATGAGCAATTCTTTTGTAAAATGGTTCACTATAAGGTACTAGACCTTGTTCATGAAGGAATATATTCCAGAATCTTGCATAAAGTAAATGTCTTGTTGCGTGTTCCATACCTCCATCATATAAATCAACTTGTCCCCAATATTTCATTTTATCCATTGAAACAAATTCTTTATCATTATGCGCATCCATATATCTTAAGAAGTACCAACAAGATCCTGCCCAGTTTGGCATTGTATCTGTTTCTCTTTTAGCATGTCCGCCACATTTTGGACAAGTAGTATTTACAAAATCATCAAGAAGTGATAATGGACTTTCACCATCTTTTGTTGGTTCATAACTTTCAACATTTGGTAAAACTACTGGTAAATCTTTTTCATCTACTGGTACCCATCCACATTTTTCACAGTGTACCATAGGAATTGGTTCACCCCAGAATCTTTGTCTACTAAATATCCAATCTTGAAGTTTATAATTTGTAAATTTAGAGCCTATTTTATTTTCTTCTAAATATTCATACATTTTATTTAATGCTTCTTCTTTATTAAGACCATCAAGGAATCCAGAATTAATATGTACTCCATCACCTGTAAATGCTTCTTTTGATGTATCTCCACCATCTAATACCGGTATAATTTCAATACCAAATTTTTTAGCAAATTCATAATCTCTAGTATCATGTGCTGGAACTGCCATAATTGCGCCTGTTCCATAACCCATAAGAACATAATCACTAATATATATTGGTATTTCTTTATTATTAATTGGGTTAATCGCTGTTAATCCATCAATTTTTACACCAGTTTTTTCTTTAGTCATATCTGTTCTTTCTATATCTGATTTACTTCTTGCTTCTTTTTGATATTCTTTTACTTCTGAAATATTATTTATTTTATCTTCATATTTTGAAAGTATTGGATGCTCTGGTGAAATTACCATAAATGTTGCCCCAAATAATGTATCACATCTTGTTGTAAATACTGTTATTTTTTCATTTATTTCTTTTATATTAAAATCAACATGTGCACCTACTGATTTACCTATCCAGTTAATTTGAGCTGTTTTTACTTTATCTAGTATTTCTGTGTCTTTAAGTCCATTAATTAATTTTTCTGAATAATCTTTCATTCTAAGCATCCATTGATTTTTTAATTTTTTCTCAACAGGTGTATCACATCTAACACATTTTCCACCTTGTGAATCTTCATTGGAAAGACCCATTTTACATTTAGGACACCAATTTATTTCTTTTTCATCTTTATATGCAAGTCCTGCATTAAAGAATTTTATAAATTGCCACTGTGTCCACTTATAATATTCTGGTTCACAAGTACTTATTTCTCTTGACCAATCTACAGAAAGTCCAAGGCTTTTTGCTTGACTTCTAAATACATTAATACATTTATGTGTCATTATAGATGGATGTTCATGATTTTTTATCGCATATTGTTCTGCTGGATTACCAAACGAATCAAATCCAAATGGAAATAATACATTTAATCCTTTACTTCTTTTAAATCTTGCTTGTACATCACTTGCTGTAAAACATCTTGCGTGTCCAACGTGTAAACCTGCTCCTGATGGATATGGAAATTCAACAAGCATATAAAACTTTTTCTTATTCTTATCTTCTGTTACTTTAAAAGTTTCTTCATTCTCCCACTTATTTTGCCACTTTTTTTCTATTTCTTTAAAATTATACATTTTCTTCACTCTTCCTTTCTAAATGTTTTAAATATTTTGCTAAAAAATAATATGTTACCCATATAAAAGGTATTATTAATACAAGTAATATAAAAAACTTATATATATAATTATTTAATTTATATACTATCATAATCATAATAGTAAGCATTAATGAATTAACTAAATTCATTATTCTAAGTACCTTTTGATATCCTATTTTTTCAGTATTTACTTTATAATAACCTTCTAATATTTTAATATCTGCTGATAAAGTTTTCTTATCATATACTAATTTTTTTCTTCTATATAAAAAATAGTAAAACAGATAAATTATTATAAAAAATAATACAAACAAAATTATAAATTCTTTCATACTTCACCTCTAAAACAAAAAAAATCTATGAAATGTAAGGACGACAATATCGCGGTACCACCTTACTTCATAGACTTACTATGCTCTTTAATTCCTTTAACGCAGGGAAATACGTTTAAGCTCCAAAACAAGTTCATAAATTTTTACTTATTAGTTTCCACCAATCACTAACTCTCTTTTAAAGTAAAATATTTACTACTACTTTTCTTCATCACTCATTACTAACGATTATAATATATTTATTTTGTTTTTTCAAGTACATTTTTATGATACAATAAAAAAGAGGCGATAATTATGTTTAAATATACACTTGATAATAAAAGATATCATACATTAAATTATTATTATCAAAAAAAATATGGATGTAAAGTATTTAAAGTTAGTTTAAATGCCCACTTTTCATGTCCTAATATTGATGGCACTAAAGGATATGGTGGATGCATATACTGTGCACATGGATCTGGAGAATATTATGAAGATGATACTGATTTATTAACTCAGTTTAAAGAAGTTAAAGAAGTATTACATAAAAAATGGCCAAAGGCAAAATATATTGGATATTTTCAGGCAAATACAAATACATATGCTCCTCTTTCTGAATTAAAAGAAAAATATGAACTAATATTAAAACAAGATAATGTTGTAGGACTAAATATCGCAACTCGTCCTGATTCTATTAGTGATGAAGTACTAGATTACTTGGAAGAACTTAATAAAAGAACTGATCTAGTTATAGAACTTGGTCTACAAACTATACATGATAAAACAGCTAAATTAATTAATAGAGGAAGCACTTTAGAAGAATTTGAAAATTGCTTAAAAAAATTAAATGACAGAAATATAAATGTTGTTGTCCATATTATTAATGGTTTACCTTATGAAACAAAAGAAATGATGATTGAAACTGCTAAATATTTATCAAATAAAAAAATTCTTGGTATAAAAATTCATATGCTTCATATATTAAAAGACACTAACCTTTTTAAATTATACTTAAAAGAAAACTTCCACGTTCTTACTAAGGAAGAATATGTAGATATTGTATGTGACCAGCTAGAATATTTAGATGAAAAAATTGTTATTAATAGAATTACAGGTGATCCTGATAAGGATGAACTTATTGAACCTACTTGGCTTACTAAAAAATTTTGTGTTCTTAATGATATTGATAAAGAATTAAAAAGAAGAGATACATATCAAGGATTTAATAAAAGTATATTAAATAAAGTAAGACAAATTATAGATAAAAATTTAAAAGAAAATGATATTGCAGTAGATATGACAACTGGTAATGGAAATGATACTTTATACTTATGTAATATTTTAAATAAAGGATTTGTTTTTGGATTTGATGTACAGAGTGCTGCGATTAATAATACAGATAAATTATTAAAAGATAATAAGAAAGAAAACTATAGACTATTTAATGAAAGTCATGAAAATATAAATATAACTTTAAAAGATTATAAAGGTAAAATAAGTTTAATACTTTTTAATCTAGGATATTTACCTAATGGTAATAAAAAGATTATGACAAATCATATAAGTACTGTTAATGCTATTAAAAATTCTTTTGAAATGCTTAATAATAAAGGAATTATACTTTCAGTTATTTATCCTCATGAAGAAGGTAAAAAAGAAGGAACATATATAAAAAAATATCTAGAAGATAATAACATTAATTACAATGAATATCATAATACTGATAATATTAATGCACCATATTTAATAGAAATAAAGCGAGAAAATTAATTCTCGCTCTTTTTATATTCTAATTTTTTACATTTTTCACAATCTCTATTAAACATAAGAGTAGATATCTTAACATCCTTTTCATCACATTCACTTACTATCTCATCACCACATATGCTTCTAAATAAGTTAATCATTACTTCAAGTTCATTTTCACTTTTTTCTTTTATTAACTTTGTTAAAGCTTCTACATCATATTCATCTATACATCTAAAATATTCATCATTATCTTTACCACTAATAACAACTGGTGCTTTATTTTGCTTACATAAATTATAATTCATTATTATTCTTGATGTCCTTTTATTACCATCTTCGAATGGTTGAAGTCTAACAAGTTCTATATTAAATCTTGCTTCTTTTTCATAAACTGGTAAATCACACCAAATATTATTATACGCATTAAAAAGTGCATACATCTTTGATGGTACTTCTCTTGCTGGTACAGGAAAGAAATGTTTTGCTTTTTTAACATCTACCTGTGTTTTTCTATACCCTTTTTGAAAGAATTCAATATCTTTATTAACTAAATCAGCTGTTTCAATTACATCAAATGGAGTTAATTTATCAGGATTTCTTTCTATAAGATTCATAAAAGCATTCATATTATTATACATCTCAATTGCTCTATTTGAATTAGTTATTTCAGTTTTAGAATCTTCCATCTCTAAATTTCCAACTGTAAATCTAAATGCAAATAACTGCATATATTTTTGATAAAATTCATTCTGTTTTAAGAATTCTGCAAACAATATTACCACCACCAATATTTCATTTATCAGTATTATATATATTTAAAAAAAATTGTCAAATAAAAAACAATACCAATTAAGATATTGCCCTTAAATTATTATTTTCATCATTTTGATTTTCTAAATAAAATGTTTCTATTTTGAATAGTAAATTTTGACATTCTGGTGTTAATAACTCAGTACTATCTAAATTATTAACCATATAACTTCTATCAAAATATCTAGAATCTACAAATGATTCTATCATAAGCTTTGTTAACTTTGGTATTCTTTCTAATATATTATTAAATTCATACATCGTTATATTAGGTGATGAAATAGTTTTAAATATTAATAATTCTGCCTCTGATATTGTTAATTCATCCACAAATTTTTTATCTGTATTTAATAAAGTTGCATATCCATTTTGTTCTGCAAAATAATGTTTTTTTACTATATTTTTTAATAATTCTTTTCTAATATCATCTTTACTTAAACTTTTTATATAATCTCTAGCGTTATCTTTTCTAGTAAAACCCATTGGATTATTATTAATAACATAATTTTCCAAAGCACCAACTACATTTTCATAACTTGAATAATCACCTTTCTTACCCATTGTTGTAAGAATTGAAAAATCTATCATACCAAGTTCTGTACTTTTATTCATTTATATCACCATTATTATTGTAACACTTATAAATTAAAATTAACATACAAAAGAAAAAAACTTTACACAAATTAGAAAAAAGATTGAAAGAAATCTTTCAACCTATTTTTGATATTTTGTCAAAAGTATTGGTAATACTCTATTCGCAGTTTCTTCATCAACATTTTTAAATACTATACCATCACTATTTGTAGTTACTAGTTTTAACAATAAATCTTCATTTATTTCATCTTTTTCATAATTACATTCCATAACTAAGACATATTTTTTATTATCTATATTTTCTTCAGCAATAACTACATATTGTCTACCATTTTCTAGTTCATATATATTATTTATCATAAGTGCATTCCTCCTGATACTTCACTTGTTAATTCAGATATATCAGATATATTAAGTGCATCCATTACATCTTCTGCTGGAAACCATGCATATCCTGCACCATTAGCTTGTGTAAAATGAACCCATGTTTTCCCATTAACAACATTTACTTTATCAAAGAATGCTCCTTTACCAGCACTAGTCATTAATGATACTGGATCAGATGAATAGCTACTAACATATCCATTTTTAATTGAACTTAAATCAATTGGTTTTGATGGATCAAATGTAGGTGTTGTGTCTACTTTAGTTATTTCTGTATGAGGTTGATTGTGTACACTATCGCCTTTAAAATTATCACCTGTAGTTACTTTTTTACTTGGATTATCTCTGATATTTTTATCGTCTCCTATATCAGATTTTTCAGTTGATACATTCTTTTCTGTTGCTGATGCTTCATGCATTTTATATACTGCTTGTGAAATCTTACCAATAGTATAACCTGCTGCCATACCATTTAAGAATACCTGTGTTTCTGGTTTCTTTAAGAAATTATTTACTTTAGATATAGCACTAGTTATTTTTGGATGCTTTTCAGCTTGTTCTTTAGTAAATTCTTTTACTTTTCCAACCATTTTTATAATTTTATTATTTTCATCATCTTTATGTTTTTCAGTATATACTTTTAAACCTTTTTTTGCAGCTGAATAAACAAGTCTACCAACAGATATTACTGTACCAGCCGTACCTGGTTGAAGTGCGAATGATAAGCCAAATCCTATTACTCCTCCAACAGCACCAATAGCAGCTTTTTTTATTTTTTGTTTTCTTTCTTCTTTCTTTTCTTCTTCAGTCTTTTCATCTGTTTTTTCTTCATCATTTTTATCCGGATCTATACCTTTATCATCAGTTTTATCATTATCTTTTTCAGGATTATTGTTTTCTGAATTATTTTCAGAACTGCCATTTGAATTATTAACGCTTTTTTCATTTGATTGTTGTTTTTTTAAATTCATTAATTTATCAAATAAATCTTTTCGTTCTATTCTTGCTCTTTTTTCCGCTACTTTATCACCTTTTTTAAATGCATCTTCTAATACTTTTGCATTTTCTTTTAGTTTTTCTTCTAATTCTTTTATACGCTCTTCAAGAAATTTTGGTTTATTACTAAAAGAATTTTCTTTTGATTTTGATTTTAACTTATTAATCTCTTCAGTTAAATGGCTAAATTCCGAACGTTCCTCTGCGTATTTATGTTCATTTCCTTCTTCTCTAGCTTTTTGCATTCTTTCTGAGCATTCTTTTAAAGCTTTATCTAAATTTTCTATACTATTAGAATTGTTCTTTGTATCAAATTGTTGTTTTAACTTATTAATTTCTTCAGTTAAATAATTATATCTTGATCTTTCCTCTATGAAATCTTGTTCGTTTCCTTCTTCTTTAGCTTTTTGCATTCTTTCTGCACATGCTTTTAATTTTTCTTCTAAGCCTTCTATTTGATTTTCTATATCATTAGAATTGTCATTTCTATCAGTTTGGGTATTATCGTTCTCATTAGATTTAGGATCATCATTAGCATCAGTTTGAGATGAATCTTTTTGTTTAGTTGAATCATTACCACTCTTTGTTGATGATTTGTCATCTACTTTCTTTGGAAATTCTGGCAAAATTATTTCATTAAATATTTCATCAGTTAATAAATTATTATCATATTTATATTTTAAATCATCAATCTGTTTTTGGATATAATCTTTTTCCCTACATAAATTTATATATTCTTCATCTCTATAACGGTCATCATAAGAAACATTATTATTATCTAATTCAATTTCTTTCTCTTCAATCTTCTTATTTGCATTTAATAAATTATTTTCTAATTCTTGTGCTCTCAAATAATATGCATTTTCTTTTATTTCTTCTTTCATTTTTTTAATAGAATCATTTAATATTGATATTTGACCACTTAAATTAATAACCTCTTCATCCATTTGAGGATAATTATTACCTTCTTCAGCCAAAGTATTCATTCTTGCTTCAAGATTTGCGTTTGCTTCTTCAAGTTGTTTTTCTAAATTTCCAAATCTTGTTTGAGAATTACTTTCTATATATCCATTTAAACCATTAATTTCACCTTGTATAGAATTTATTTCGTTTGAAATTGCATTATATTCTGAATCCATAAATTGACTAGTAAAATCAACATCATTTTCAGATAATTCTTCTCCTCTTGCATTATATCTGTTATTTGCATCCAGTAAATCATTTTCTAAATTACTTTTTCTATAGTTAGCCGCATATGCATAAACTTCGTTTCTTGCAATGTTCATCTCATTATTTAAACTTGTTAGTTCAGAATTTAAAGCAATTATTTCTGGATCCATTTCTATGTATGGGTTCTGTTCTTCTGTTAGTTCGTTTTTTCTTTCGTTTATTCTATTATTTATTTCATCTATTCTATTTATTATTGCAGCTATTGTCATATTAATACTCACCTTCTTTTATTTCTTTTGTTATCAATTCTTCAAATAATGGTAACAAAATATTTATTATTTTTTCATCTTCTAATACTTTATTAATACCATTATCATTATATATTAATTTATATATATTTAATGGTTCATCATTTTCATCTATTTTGTTTGCAAAACCATATTCAATACCATCATATATCAAAGTTTCTAAAATGAAATATTCTCCGTCATTCATAGTAATTAATTCATCTTTTTTTATCATATACATCGCTCCTATTCTCTAGTAAAATGATAACATAAACTTAATTACATGTAAACAAGAAATATTTTTTTTGTAATTTTAATGTAAACAAAAAAAGCAAGTTATCTTGCTTCTACAATTAATTTAATAGCTGTTCTTTCTTCAGAATCAATTAAGATATCTGTAAATGCTGGTATACATACTAAATTCTTACCAGATGGTGCGACAAAACCTCTTGCGATTGCAATTGCTTTAATTGCTTGATTTAAAGCACCTGCTCCTATTGCTTGCATTTCTACTGACGACTTTTCCCTAAATACATTTGCAAGTGCTCCTGCAACTGAATTTGGATTTGATTTTGATGAAACTTTGATTGTTTCCATATTTTTTGCCTCCTTAGTATTACACTAATATATATGAGGAAATTTTAATTTTTAGAATATTTTTTTATAACTTTTTTTCAAGTATTGGTACCTTTTCATTACCAAAATATAAATAAGGTCTTATATCAATGATATCTTTTGTATTCATTTTTGTGAATACTTTTATATAATTAGTACTTTTTGAATCAACTTTTCCAACACTTGGAGAATAAAATAAATATTCATCAAATAAGTAATAACCATGTTCATTCATATTTTTAATTTGTTCTTTTACATTTTCATAAATACTTAGAATTTTTTCTGTTGATGAAAACTTATACCTATCATTCTTTTCTGATATTAATTTTTTCTTTGTTTCTTCTTCACTAAATTTCTCTATTTGCTTTGGATAATATTCTAAGCCATCAATTAATAGTCCCTGATAAATCTTTTCATAAATATATCTTCTAAATATACCAACTTCAAATTCTCGTTCATGATTATAATCATCAATTTTCATAAAATATTCATATGCTTTTTTATAGTTTTTCTCTTTTATATAAATAGATACAAGTTGCAATAATGATTCATTTCTTTTTTCTTTTTCATAAATATCAATAAAATATTTTTTTGCATCTTCCGTATTATTTATTTTTTTATTTAATAAAGCATATTGAAATTGAACATAATTATCAACAATAAAATCATCACAATAATCAAATGCTTCCTCGTAATTTTCCTTTTTAATTAATATTTTTAAATATTCAACAACAGCATATTCATCATATGGATATTCAGATAAATATTTTATTATTTCTCTTTTTGCTAAATCAAATTTAAGATTATTTGATAAATTTCGTATTGATGAAAGCCACTTTTTTCTCTGTAATAAATATTCTTTTTCATTTTTATTCATAATAATCACCAAAATAATAATTATTTTCCTTTTCGTATTTTAATAATGTTTCATCCCCATGTCCCGGATAAATTAATATATTATCTGGATATTCTTTTATCTTTTTTATACTTTTAAGCATATTAATCATATTACCATATTTTAAATCTGTTCTTCCAATAGTTCCTTTAAAAATAAAATCACCTGTAAACATTATACCTTCTTCATAAAAATAGTATGATACTAAATCATTTCTATGACCACTTGTATAAATTACTTTAAAAGAAAAATCTTTTATATTGTATTCTTTTTCTGTAACATTAACTAAATTATCATATATTATTTCGTTATTTACATTATTATAATAAACAGGTACATTATATTTTTTTATTAATTCTTCAAGGGCACCTATATGATCAAAATGTGCATGTGTTATTAATATTGCAACTAAATTTAAATTATCATTAATAATTTTTTCAACTTTTGCACAATTAGCATCAACATCACCAATTATAGATGACATCTGCAACATTGCGACTTTTACATTTTTTGCTTCCATAATTTTAATTTTTTAGCCTCTTTATATTTATCAGGTGCAATTCGTTCCAATTCTAGTAAGGAATCCCTAATTTCGTTAGCGACCTGTTCAT
>OJMG01002323.1_pt1 | contig 16303 bp, 9 predicted proteins | sample 1597141 | NCBI WGS metagenome assembly OJMG01 (sample SAMEA2452119, study PRJEB22498) | human gut metagenome | biome: human feces; feature: human gut; material: feces | place: Australia | collected 2012 | reverse complement strand
TTTAAGTATTAGTTGCAGCAAATATAAGAATTTTCCTATTAGCAATGAAATTAGAAATTCTTTATGAAAGGGTTCTAAGACAAATATAGCCGGATAATATTTCATACCCGGCTATATATTACGTGCATATTACTTATATATCACTTGCTTTTATTTAGTTCTTCAATGTCTGTGCCTTACTCTTCTCTGCCCAGGCTTTCTCCATCCCATAGAAGTTTATTTCCTGTCCTGCAGGCTTCCCATCCAGCTCCGCCTGTTTCTGCTCAAAGAAGGCTTTCCAACGCTGATAATACAAGTCTTTCAAAAGTCCACTCCATTCCCGATGCGAATAATCATGTAGTCCGCCTTGATTGGCAGCAATGCTATCTCCCCAGACTGTGATTAATGCGGAAGCATTCCATTCGTACAATCGCTTTTCTTCTTCTGTAGTTCCCAGAGAACGAGCTGCATTCAACCAAGAGGAAACGGAAAATTCTTTCCGGGTAGATAACAAACGATCTTGCGCCAATATCAAGTCCAGGAATTGCTGTGTTTGTTTGCGGAAATCCTCTTTGTCCTTTCGGTCATAGCTCTGTGATATTTCTTCAAGTAACACATTTCCTTTATCGGCATTACTCTGACGTACGATGTCTACCAAGTCATACTCAAAATTGTTGTTTCCTTTATACTGGTCGGCAACGGAAGTAAATAGCCGGGCTGCCTTTGCAGTAGAATCGGGAGCATAAAATAGTTTGGAATATCCCCAAGTGGAAGTTCTATCCAGATGGAAACCCGGACGGGCACATAACAAAGACTCAATGGTTCCTTCACCCTGATAATCTTTCGGAGCATTGTAAACGGTGTGTTCCAATGCACGCCAAGCCTCCATTATTTCCGGTGAAACTTCTCTGCCATAACGAGCTTTCAAGTAAGTCTGCAACCATTCATCGGAAGAAAAGCGTTCTTCACGCCAAGGAAGTTCGTAAAGGAGTTCGAACATCACCGGATTATTCTCTATGCCCTCCGGGGTTGCTCCTACTCCATGCAACATTTTCCCATTAGTGTGTGCACAAGCATCATAATACCCGTTCACCAGCTGATTCATCCGGCCGTGCAAACCAACATTACCTCCAAAATTCAGTAACATACAATAAAGCCAGTCGTGTTTGCCAAAGCCCTTTTCCCGATACCACATGGAATCCGGATCTCCCCATTGGGGACGTTTCTCACTATATAAATCTAAAACGAGCAAATCTCCCTGATTAAGAGAAGCAATCATTTCTTCCCGAGGATTCGCCTGCCAGGCCTGAATGATCCAAACAGCCTTCGGATTGGCTTTCTTCATAGCTGCCATAATGGAAGCACCGGTTTTCGCCAAGTCTACTCCTTCCGTGTTACCTCCCTCATGAAATGGATCCATGCTGTAATAGTTGGCTTTTCCATAGAGTTTCTCCAATTCCTCATAATACATAGCGGCAAAAGAATCGAAGTGTTCATCTTCCGTAGAAAGGAAAGCCGGACGGGGGAATCCGCACCATTTACCGGGATCAGCAATCTGATAACCTAGCTTTTCACCAATGTTACGGGGAACCATTCCAGCATATCCGGGGAATACTGGTTCAATACCCAACTCCCGCATACGGGCTACAATCTTCTTCTGAAGCGCTTCTTGTTGCTGATACCAGCTATCGGGATTCGGTCCACCCCAACCCTCGAGATTATTCATTTGCCACCAAGCCATAAAGGCCGGGCCGGAAATAAATTCATTGACTTCTTCTGTTGTGTATCCCAAACGTTTCAGCAAATTGTACCAGACCACCTCCATTCCGGTGATGCTCAAAGGCATATTGATGCCATGCATTGCCATCCAGTCTATTTCTTTTTCCCAACGCTCCCAATCCCAGAAAGCCATGGAATAAGAATAAGTGCAATAGTTCAGATAATATCTGTTCTGCATGGATGTCTCCTTACGTATCTTTTCTTGTGGAAGCGGTAGTATTTCCGGTAACTTCTGCGAAAGATTATTCCAGGAAAGATGAATACCGGCTACATATTTCAGATACCAGTTCAACCCCGTAGCCAGAGACAAATCAGAGTTTCCGGTTATCAGCACTTTACCGTCTTCAGAAGATATTTCAAAATAATCTTTTAACGGATTGTTTTCATCAGCAATCATCCGAAAAAGAATTCGATCTTTCGAAGTACCTTCCGTCACACGATCTGCCAATGTATTGACAGGAGACTGTTCGGTTTGGCAGCTACACATCCATGTAGCCCCCAATAATAGAATGAATAAAAGACGTGTATACATAGTTTTATTTACAGTTTGTCAAATATAATAATTAAGAGTCGTATTTTATCTATTTACTACGTTTTATTCAATGAAATAAGAAGAATTGTGGACGACCATATATATTTATATCTTTCACCTTTCCTGATAAGAATGAACCTTTACGAACTTTCACGCGAAAAGCCGAAACCTTATAAATTTCTTTCATGTCTATAATAACCCGGTGAGGATGGTTAGACTCCACGGCCGCATTCGTATGCCAGAAAGAAGAGATATCTCCATCAAACAGGTTTTCTGCTATTCCCAAGTTCTTATCAGCTTGTTCGCTGCTTACATAAACGACTTCCCATTTAGTTTTGTCAATCGGCTGTCCCTTATCATCTATCAGTTCCACTTCCGAAATGCAGGCCTGATTATCCTCTGTGTAGGAAGACAGAGTCTCTATACAGAAGTGGCGAAGAGTAGTCGCAACCGGTAAATCGAATGACTGCCACTCATTAGTCTCCTGCAAAGTAGTTTTTAATGCAAGATCACCGTCTTCCAGAATCGGAGTGCCTACCACTGCACGACGCTGGCCTTTCTGATAATTCTTATCAATACCCAAACTATCCAGAATGGGTTGATTCAATCCTTGCAAAACACGCTTACCCGTATCTTCCATTTCAAACACTACAATTTCATTTTCTCCCTCTTTCAGCCATGGAGCGGGCAGATAGAGTGTTTGTTGAGGGCCGATATTCCAGAAACGTCCCAGAGATTTGCCATTTACCCAGACAGCACCTTTGCCCCATTGACTCATATCCACAAAGCAGTCACCTTTCTTCTCTACTGTAAACGTTCCTTTATGGAAAGCAGGAACGCCTTTGATGGTTTCGCCAAACTCCATTTCCGAAACTTTTTCTTTATACAGAGGCAATGGAGTGATAGACCATCCGGCCAACTTTTCATTTCCCCACAAAACTTGGCTGGTGATACCTTTCCGGTTAAACAGTATATCGGGGCCATAGTTGACGCGTCCGGTATTTTCTACCAGAATCTCCAGTGTGGCAGGTGTCTTCGACACATTCAAGGTCACACTGTTCTGATTATAACGACGATCCAGGCTGGCTACTTGCTTACCATCTATGAGGATCACAGCATAGTCACGCAAATCCTGTATGACAAGTTTCTGTTTTCCCGCTTTTTGAAGTGTGGTCTGATAATGAATATATCCGAAATCAACTCCTAAATCTTCCATTGACAGCACATTTTCAGACTGGGTAGTCTGATGAAATGCAGTCCTTAATGGAGCACTTTCCTTTAATTCGACTGTTGCAAAAGTGGTAGTCGGATTATCTGCCGGAACTTCCGGCAGTACTGTTCCCGCAGGCAGGTATTTCTGAATCACTTCCCTGAATGCATGATATTTGGGATAACAATTTCCCCATTCACCCAAAGGAGCGTCATAATCATAGCTTGTGGGCTGGGGCTGATAACCGCCTCCGGTATTGGCTCCATTGGTATACTCAAAGTTTGTACCACCGTGAAACATATACATGCTGACAGAAACACCGTGGCTCAACATCCAGTCCAGCTGTTCGGCGGGACGTTCATAAGCAACAGAGGAATGTCGTCTGCCCCACTCATCAAACCAGGCCGGATAAAACTCCGCAACAAAATAGGGACCGCCCTTTTGGTACTTATCTACCACTTTGAATATATCTTCACCAAACACTCCGTTCAATGTAGGCAGTGCGCCCTCAACATGTCCAGCTTCCACCTGTCCACCACCGTCGCAGGTAAATAGCGGAACATTGAATCCTGCTTCTTTAATCATATCGCGGATAGCAGCAAGATACTCTTTATCCGCTGCATACGATCCATATTCATTCTCCACCTGCACCATAATAATATTACCTCCATTATTGATGGTCAAAGGAGACAGTTGTTTGCCAAGTTCTTTGATATATCGTTCACAATAGGACAGGAAACGCGGATCTTTACTGCGATAAGTCATATCCTTTTCTTTCAGCAGCCACGACGGGTAACCTCCGAAATCCCATTCTGCACAGACATACGGACCGGGACGAAGAATCACATACAGTCCCTCTTCCTGTGCCGTACGGATAAATTCCGCAATATCAGCCTGTCCACTAAAGTCAAACTCTCCCGGCTGACGTTCATGGAAGTTCCAGAAGACGTAGGCAGATACCGTATTCAGTCCCATCGCACTCGCTCTCTTCAGGCGGTCACGCCAATACTCGTGCGGAATGCGGGGATAGTGCATTTCTCCACAAATCAACTGGATATCCTTTCCCTCGATAGTAAAAGTACCATTTCCTATTCTAACCTGTTCCTTGGGGGAGGAACAGGAAGAAATTAGAAATGATACTATGATGTTAAGTATAACAAGTACGGTTTTATGATTTTTGTTCATCTTCATTCAAATAAGATGTGAGTTTCAAATACTCCGACCGCAACATGAGATCTGTTCTATACGGTCGGAAGTATTCATCAATTTATTTTTAGAATGTAACTGTTCCGAACAGGTTCACGGCATATTTGTCTGCATCATCATACCAATGAGTCACATTCTCTGTTTTAGCAAACTTAATGGCATATACCGAATTGTATTTCCAATCGGCTACTTTTTCGGGCATCCAGATTCCCACTTTATAGGTTCCGCTCACACCGGCTGCCACACTTCCTTTGATAGTGTATTTCGCAGCCTGATTCGGTTCCTGTTCGGTAGCCGGAATCCAGGTTTTAGGATCCACATCCAGTTTGAATTCTTTCACTACCTGGCCGCTTTCGGAAACCAATACGAGATATACCTCTTTCGGATTAATCACCGTAGCAAAACCGGTATTTGTAATCGTCAGATCGTATTCCAAATTTCCACCTTTTGCTTCTACTTTCGATTCACTTTGAAGATTCAGACGATAGCCCAAATGGTCGCGTACAAAATCATAGAATGAACGGACAACTTCATTGCCCTCCTCATCTTTGAAGTAACTCTCATCAAACAGAATGTGATTATCATTTAATAAAGCGGGATTTACCTTTACCCGTTTCCAACTCATGATATTTAAATCATAGTTTTGCGTCACATCAAATGCCGAGTAACGGTGTTCGCGCAAAATACGCAGTGATTTTATCGGACTAATCAACTCTGCCAATCCCCATTCTGTATCCTCATTATAAGGGATCTCACCACTCATATAGAAATTGTTCACTTTCACCTCTTCCGTTATCTGCTTGTAATCATCCGTATTAGGAACAAAGTCATTGCCCGGTGCAAGCGGATGTTCGCCGGCTGTAAAATAATCATTCGCATATCCGATGCGTCCACGAGATCCTTCCTGTTCCAGTGTCAACGCTTTCTTATGATTCGGATAACGCATTTCTACACAATAAGGTGCAGGCAAGGCTCTCAATAAAGCACTGACGATTGCATTCTTCGCACTCTGGTCATTCATCAACGGAGAAGTATGCCACTCTCCCCAAGCACCGATAAAACCAACCTGCATGGTAGCAATTTGTCCAATGTATTCATTCAACAGAGGAGTAAGTTGCTCGATGTGCCGGAGAATCCATTGTTTGGATTCGCCACCGGAAGTATTCAGCCCGGCGTGATTGTATGCAAAACGAAGAATGGCTTTATACCCCTGCGCTTTCATCAACTCGAATATCTTGCGGATATTCGACAGAGCTTCAGCATCCAGGTCTTTACTCACCCAGTTAGTTAAGTAGATATATTGCTGTACAAGAGTCAGGTTGTCGTCCTTTGCATCAAATTGCTCTACTTTCTTCGTATACAAATCATTGCCATAAACCTCATAATCATTATATGGACTTTTCATTTGGTCGGCAAGCAAATTACATTCCAAGTGGAATCCCCTATCGGGATTCCTAAGCGACTCGATCGGTACAATATTTCCTGTTACCTCCGGAGTTTCCGGTTCACTCGTTCCGTCTTCTTCTCCATATTGTCCCGCATATACATCTATTGTATCAGAACAAAAGCTACACATAATACCTAATAATAAGGTAGATAATATGGTCATAGTTTTCTTTATATTGATTAACATGATTGATATACTTTTAATTTTCACCCGATTAATTTTCATTGTAGATAAAACGTGCAGGAGCACCGGTTGTCCAAGGACTCCACAATGTTGCCCCTCCATCATGAAGAATACATTGATGAGACATATCATCAGTGACCAACAGATAACAGTACGGTCCGGTATGATTAGTGATTGCATCACCGCTCCATTGACCGGAAGCACACAAATTGAATTTCCAGTCGTTCAAATGCGCCTGTCCTTTTACTGATTCATAATATTCAGGATCTTTCAATACATTCCATTGACCTTCGGCAGTTCCGGCTTCTGCAAACAAATTCTTATATTCCTGTATGGTCGGCAAACGCCATCCCTTAGGCGCTATCTTATCACGAATATCGTAATGATAATGCACTCCATAGGCTTTCACTCTACCTTCTCCGAGCGATGCAGGTGTCTTTTTGAAATTATTCGCTTCAATATCTGTACCATCAGCATATTTAGTTGCGCGCAGGTTATCTGCCAACCAAACCAATGATGTTTTGTCACTATAAAATATACGAACAACACGATAAGTAATCTTTTCATCTCCACGAACATCGATGAAGCGCATCATTTCTGTCATATTCAGTACTCCGGAAGAACGTGACACCCATTGCCCATCATCAGTCTTCACATTCCAATACACAGAATTGGAAGTCCAACGTTTGATAGAAAGTTTATCGAGCAGTGCCTGAAGTTCTTCATGAGTCAATGATGATTTACCATTCACAACTCCCACACTATGTTCGGCAACCGTCTGTTTCATTTCAGGATCCAGTGAGAAACAAAGCGAGTACGAGGTAGATTCAGGCCATTCCTGGGTATCCCATTCAAACTGCACAGCAGTTTCCGGGGCATTTTCAGCCAAAGAAATCTTAGTCAAATCTTCCGGCTGCACTAATTTGCTAGTCATACGTTTCACCCGAATGGTGCGTGCTTCCGAAGCTGCTGCGGTTATATTACCAGTTTCTTTGACCGTCCAATACAATACCGCTTCCTGCCCCGCTTTAATTCCCAATTGAGAAAAACTCTGATCGGCAGTCAGTGCAGATATCGCAACAGAAGTCGATTTTCCTGCATCAATTATTACCGGTTCTTTGAATTTCCTGTCAGTACAAATAAGCAGCTTTGCTCCATTTTCCAGAGGTTTCTCCCAAGAGAAACTATATTTCTCAATCGATAAATCATTCAAATCAATGATCGCTCCATCTTGAGGCGCGCTCAAGTAAATATCCGACATCGGAATGATTACATTGTACTTGTCTTCCTTACATCCGGCAAGCAACAAGATTCCTAATAGACTATATAATAAATGTTTCATAATGCTATCTATTTTTTAGTAACCGGGATTTTGAATTATAATGCCTTGTCCTTCAGTAATCAGATGAGTAGGCAACGGGAATTTCTCATATTTATATTGTCCATCCACTTTCGTTTCTATTTTACCTGTCGGCTGTCCGGCAAATCTTGCTTTGGCAAGTGCTGCTTCAATAAATTTTCCGTGGCGGATCAAATCCTGACGACGCACTCCTTCAAAATAAAATTCATGTCCACGTTCTTCCAACAATTTATCCAGAAAATCTTCTACAGATGAAAAATCACTCAATTGATAAGCTTTTAGTCCACCATGAGTAACCCGCACCTGATTCAACAGGCCAATCGCCTCTTGAGTGATACTGTTTCCATTGCGAACGATAGCTTCCGAAAGTAAAGTCAATACATCCGCATAACGATAGATGGGCATATCTATTTCGCACTTCTCACCTACTACCCCCTCAATTTTATATTTCACCGGAATTGCACCGTAGAAGAGTATACCTGTCGTACCACCGTCACGGTCAAGCGCCCGGCTATGGTGTACGCCCTCCGTACCTGTATATTCACCAATAATTCTTTCACGTCTCTTGTCTTTAGGATCATAAGATTCGTATGCAGGCCAGGATATTTTAAATCCTCCCCAGGCAGTCACCGACATTCCGGCAGGAAGCGGATAGTCAGAAGTCAGTACGTGAGCGAACCATTTCTGTTCCATCACACCGGCCTCGGCCACACATGAGAATATGACTTCCGAATTCTTTTCACCAGATAAAGAGAACAGAGAGTTATAATCGTCTACCAATTTATAACCGTATTCCGGTTTTGTCAATTCACGTCCTATTTTCTCCGCCTCATCCCATTGCTTGGTCATCATGTAGAATTTCAGCAATAATGTATTGGCCAATCCTTTGGTGAAGCGTCCGTAATTTGTATCTTCATACTTATAGGGCAACACATTAGCTGCATCTTTCAAGTTGGAAACAATGTATTCACGCATAGCTTCTTCCGACAAACGTGGAATAACAATCTCCGCTTCCGGTTTTTGCAAAGTCTCCAGATCGGCGATAGGTATCGGACCATACATATCATACATCAGAAAAGCCAGGAAACCACGTCCGCATTTCAATTCCGCCATATAGCGAGCTTTCAAGGTTTCATCCATATTCACGTCCTTGATGCGATCCATTGTCAAAGTCATGGAAGCCAAATACTGGGAATAGTCATACACACGACGATAGTCACCGTCGATATGCCAGTCATTAGCTTCATACGAATTGTATACGGTAGTCCATCCCCAAGTGTTTTCCACATAATCGGTTACCATTTCCGAAGTCGTCACATAGCCTGCCGCTACTTCAAAAATTCCCCACGGAGAAAACACATAATAAGCACTCGAATTGACCAAAGCATTTACATCTTCAGCATTTTGGGGAAACATTCCCGGATTAATTTTATTATATACTTCCTGCTCCAGCGTACAAGACGAAATGAGGAACAAGAGAGTTGCTATTGCAGTATAAATTGTCTTTTTCATATTCATCACTTATTAGAAAGATATTGATACACCAAAATTATATGAGGTTACATTCGGATATGCATAGGTTCCATTGTCCGTTTCCGGGTCCAGACCTGTCCAGTTAGTAATCACAAACGGATTATTCACGTCTACATATACACGGAGATTCTTGGCAATCTTCTGGCTGATAGGCACTTTATATCCTAATGTAATGCTTCCACAACGAACGTAATAGATAGATTTCACATAGTAATCCCCCCATCCGCTTCCACCTCTGACAAATGTCGGATCTGTGGCTGTCAGGTTATTGCTATTAAAAGCTTTCAGGGCATAAGTAGAAACATTGATACCATTGTCCATACGTGTCCAGCCCTCATAATAACTGGCTCCTCTCTTTCTGCCGGCTTCTCCATAGAAATAGATATTCAAGTCGAAGTTCTTATATCTGAACGAGTTGTTCAGACCGTAGATAATTTTTGGATCACCATTACCCATATATACTTTATCCTCATCTCCCAATACTCCGTTTCCATCGCGGTCTTTCAACTTCATCATACCCGGAACCAAGTCTTTTTGAGCGTCCGGAACTTTTTCTCCCGGTTGCAGGATGCCAAGCGCTTCATATTCCCACCATGCACGAATCGGATCATTTTCTTTTTCATAAGGTTTGGGTTTCCAGTTCGGGTCACGTGTCAGCCAACGGTCATTGTAATGTGACAAGGTTAATGTCGTATCCCATTCAAAATCTTTAGTAACGATATTCACCGTATTCACAGTGATTTCCACACCCTGACTTTGTGTTGATCCTATATTACCCGCTATTTTATTTATTTCATTATAAAAAGGCAATGGTTTATTTGTCACCAACAAGTCTGTAATCTTACGTTTGAAATATTCGGCTGTCAACTTAAACCGGTTGTTGAGTATACCTAGATCCACACCTACATTAAATTCCGTAGTCGTTTCCCAAGTCAGGCTCCTGTTGCCCAAATCTGAAGCATATACTCCTGTTGATTCTGCACCTCCGATAATGGCACTTCTTCCCACTTCATAATAGTCGTAAATGCGATAACCGACATTAGAGTTACCCGTCTGTCCATAAGAAGTTCTTAACTTCAACATAGACAACCAGTTTGAAGCCCCTTTCATGAAATTTTCTTCACTTATCATCCAACCGGCTGATACGGACGGGAAATACCCCCAACGATTTTCCGGGGCGAAATTGGAAGCAGCATCAGCACGAACTGTAGCTTCCAGTAAATATCTGCCTTTATACGAGTAATTGGCACGGGCAAACAAAGAAGCAATACTGTTAATAGAAGCCCATGAACCTACAGATGGTTTCTTGTAATTTCCTGAACCCAAACTATTATATCCAAAGCCATCTACAAGAAAATCTTCATTTCCGGCACTCAATCCATCATTTTTAAATTTTTGGAACGAATAACCACCAATAGCTTTCACGTTATGATCGCCAAAGCTCTTGGAGTATTGAGCTGTCAGCTCCATCAGATAGGCAGTACTTGTTTCCTGCGAAATATCCGCTCTTCCGTTTTTGGTCTTTCCCTGCAAAGTTGTCTTAGGCAAATAGCTGGAACGTTTCTGGAAACTACGGTCGACACCTAACTGCAACTTCACTTCCAAGTCTTTCAACGGTTTCACGGATACGAATGCAGATCCTATGATCCGGTCTTTTACCGTATTATCCTTAATATCCAACAAAGACACCGGATTCGCAACGAAGGGACGTTTCGGATCAATGAAATAATTTCCTTCAGAGTCATAGATAGGAATTGTAGGATTGGATTGGATAGCACCGGTCAATACGCCGGAATATTCATTGGCATTGTCTCCCAGAGGAACATTGTCATACTTATTCTGCGAGTAAGTAGCAGTCAGTCCGAAAGAAACATATTCACTCAATTCTTGATCCAGATTCAAACGGGCAGAAAAACGACTGACACCATTATTCTTGACAATTCCTTCTTGGTTCATATAGTTGACAGAAGCCAGATAACGAGTTTTCTCCGTACCACCATTCACAGAAAGATTGTGCTGTTGCGTATATCCATTGCGCATCACCGCATCCAACCAATCGGTACCGCTAGCAGTCAATATTTCATCATTATTGAAAGTGGGTTTATATTGAGTAGGCGGAGTGTCCTGCTTTTCAACATATCCTTCATAGATACCCATTCCGTTCAACTTTAACCACTCTTCATGCATCTGTTTATTATACATATCCATATACATACGAGTATCAAGCATCTTGTAGTTGGAACGAGCTACCTGCACCGACCCCATACCGGAATAAGTCACTCTGGGCTTTTGACTTTTACCACGTTTGGTGGTAATCAAAACAACTCCATGTCCGGCACGCGCACCATAAATAGCTGTGGAAGCAGCATCTTTCAACACAGAAATGGATTCAATATCATCCGGATTCAATGATTCCAGTACATTATCAATATTACCCGATTCATAGAAACCATTACCAGAACTTAAATTGGAAGTAGAAGATACCGGGAAGCCGTCGATTACAAATAAAGGTTCATTACCAGCACCGGTAGACGCTTCTCCACGAATACGAAACTTCGCCTCACCACCCGGCTGTGCAGAAACCTGGTTCACACGGAACCCCGCTGCTTTACCCGCCAACGCACGAGATACATTCGGTACGGTATTCATCTCCACATCTCCCATGTTTACCATAGAAACGGCACCTGTCAATGTCTTCTTGCTCTGTGTACCATAACCCACCACTACCACTTCATCGAGTTGTTTGGAATCTTCCTGCAAAATGATTTTCATATTTTTTCCGGGTTGCACGGCAACCGTTTGAGACTGATAGCCGATATAGGAGATATCGAGCTGTGCCTTCGATGAAGAGACGGATATTTTGAAGTTCCCGTCAATATCTGTTATCGTACCGTTACCCTGTACTCCTTTTTCTAATAAAGCATCGATGATCGCTGGACCGTGACTCTCCAAGATGTTCTTATGTAATACTAAAGATTCACATGTATTACATGTTCCAAGTCTCTGTGTCTTTGCATTGATGATGATGTTAACTGCCATGTCTTTCTGGGCAAATTCATCTACGTATACATGACAATTTCCTGTTCCTGTCTCGATCACTGGCACTGTAGAATTCTTTACAACACTTTGAATGAGTCCTGCACCACCTCTTGGAATCAGAACATCTAAGTATTCATTTAACTGCATCATCTTTGTAGCTGTCTCACGGCTTGTATCTGTCAGCAGCTGAATGCTGTATTTTGGCATATTGCAGGATTCTAGTGCACTCTGGATCACATTTGTGATCGCAAGATTTGAATTGATCGCATCACTTCCACCACGAAGAAGGCATGCATTTCCTGTCTTAAAACATAGTGCAAATGCATCTGCTGTTACGTTTGGTCTTGATTCGTAGATGATACCGACAACTCCTAATGGTACCGTTTTCTTACCGATCAAAAGTCCATTCGGTGTTTTCTGCATATGTTCTACAGAACCAATTGGATCATGTAGTTCAGCTACCTGACGAAGTCCTTCTGCCATTGCTTCGATACGGTCAGGATTCAGGGATAAACGATCGATCAACGCCTCGCTCATATCATTGCTTTTTGCATTCTCTACATCTTTATAATTCTCACTTAAGATATATTCCTGATTCTGTACCAGACATTTGGCTGCTTCTCTTAATACTTCATTCTTATCTTCAATCCCTGCTTTTCCAAGAATTATCGATGCTTCTTTTGCCTGTTTTCCTAGTTGTTCCAACATTATGAATGCCTCCTTTTCGGTGCGGTTTGCATCTATCATCAATATGTTCTATCTAATCTGCTCTAGTTTAATCCTTTTGGTTTTAATGGAGTAATCGATCCATCTTCATTTTTAATACTTACATTATTAAGCTGCGCTCTTAAGTTTGCACGAACAGACTGGATGTATTCATGTCTTAACTTTCTCTGTTCTTCTTTCTGTTCTGGTGTTAACCCAATGGATTTATCCAGATTGTATAATTCATTAATTCTTTGAATATCTTTTTCTTTCATCTGTAATATTTCCTTTCTATATAATACATTATTTTATCTTATTATGCCTTAAAATATGGGCGTTCTGTTAAATATTTCTTGAAATCAAAGTCTGGTCGTTTGTGTGCTAAGAATAATGTTCCGATCTCTTCTCCTGCAACAACTTTATTGACATTATTTAAATTATTGCTGTTTACGATCACCATATCTGCTCCAGCATCTGTTACGATATTGGCTGCTGCGATCTTCGTTTCCATTCCACCAGTTCCGACCTTAGTTACAGCTCCTTTTGCCATTCTTCCGATCTTTTCATCTAAGACCGGTACTTCAGGAATCAGTTTGGCCAGTGGATTCTTGTGTGGATCATCCGTATAAAGTCCGTCAATATCTGTCAGGAGGATCAATAGATCACCTTGTACAACCGCAGTTACGACTGCAGATAAGGTATCATTGTCACCAAACTCGATCTCTTCTGTCGATACCGTATCGTTTTCATTTACGATTGGGATCACGCCGAGTTTTAGTAATTCTTCAAATGTATTCTTGGCGTTATATCTTCTCTCGTCATTGAGCATCGTCTCTTTTGTGATCAGAATCTGTGCAGATCCCTGATTGTATTCAGCAAACAGTTTCTGGTAGATCATCATTAACTGTCCCTGTCCTACAGCAGAACATGCCTGCTTCATTGGAAGGGATGTCGGACGGTTTTCTAATCCCAGGGCTTTAAATCCTACACCGATCGCTCCTGAAGATACCAGGATCACGTCTTTTCCGCTGTTATGTAAGTCTGTTAAAACACGGACTAATTTCTCTAATCGGAATAAATTGATGTTTCCTGTTGCTTTATGGATCAAAGAAGATGTACCTACTTTGACGACAATTCTTTGTTTATCTTTTAGTTTTTCACGATTATTCATTTTACATTCACTCCTTGAAAGGTATTTTACACTGTAACGAGGGCTTGTGCAACCTTAATTCCATCCATTGCTGCAGAAGTGATGCCGCCAGCAAAACCTGCTCCCTCTCCGCATGGGTAGTTTCCTTTGATATTGCTCTCAAATCCTTGATCTCTCTCGATTCTTAACGGAGAAGATGTTCTTGCTTCAATTCCGCACAAAATCGTATCTTCTCGATTAAATCCTTTGATCTTTGTATCAAAATATTGCATTCCTTCCGAAATCGCTTCACTGACCGGTTCTGGAAGACAGTTTCTTAAGTTTCCAAAACTTGTCAATCCTTTGGTATTCGGTGTGATATCGCCAAAGGATTCTGTAATCTTTCCTTCTCTGAAATCTTTTAATGTCTGAACCGGGATTCTTCCTTTTCCTTCGCTAAAAGCTTTTTCTTCCCATTTCTGCTGAAATCTTACGCCTGCTAATGCGTCATTTCCATCAAAATCCTCTGGTGTAACACTTGCGATGATCGCACTGTTGGAATTCTTTGCTGCTCGATCGTGATTGCTCATTCCATTGACCGTCAATCGTTCTGGCTCTGAGGACGCGTTGACCACGAAACCTCCCGGACACATACAGAAGGAATACACACTTCTTCCATTGTTTGCATGATATGTTAGTTTGTATGATGCAGCTGGAAGATCATATTGATCTGCTCCCTTTCCATACTGCGAATGGTCGATCATCTCACGCGGGTGTTCCACACGAAGTCCAATCGCAAAAGCTTTAGGATTCATTTCCAGATCACGATCTGATAAGACCTTAAATGTATCTCTGGCACTGTGTCCCGGTGCTAAGATCGCTGCTTCTGTTTTAATTTCTTCTTTATCATTGATGATCAGCCCTGTTAATTTTCCATCCTGGATCACGAAATCTGTCACTTTCGCCTCAAAACGGACATCTCCTCCAAGAGATCTGATCTCTTCTCTGATCCCTGCAACGACATTTCTTAAAAGATCCGTTCCGATATGTGGTTTTGCATCATAAAGAATCTCCGATGGCGCTCCGAATTTCACGAATGTTTCCAGTACATAACGGTTTCTTCCGGACGGATCCTTCACCACCGTGTTTAATTTTCCATCGGAAAAGGTTCCTGCCCCACCTTCTCCAAACTGTACATTGGAATCCGGCTGCAGAATACCGGTTTCCCAGAAGCGTTCAACGTCCGCACTGCGGTCTTCTACCTGTTTTCCACGCTCTAAAATAAGCGGCGCATATCCTGCAAGTGTCAACTGCCAGGCTGCAAAAAGACCACAGGGACCGGCTCCCACAATCACCGGACGCCGGTTTAAACGCTCATGCCCCATTTCCGAAAAACGGTAACCGGTTTCTGTCACAAGGCTGACGGAAGGCTGATGCAGTTTTTTTACGATGCTGTTTTCCTGACGGATCGTTACATAGATGCAATATACATAAAACAATGACGGCTTTTTCCGTGCATCGAGGGAACGCCGCATCACCTCGTAATGAAATGTTTCTTTCGATGGAATACGAAGTGTTTTTCTGATTTTATCTTCCAGATCTTTTTGGGAATGTCCTACTGGAAGCTTTAACTGATTGATTTTAATCATTATGAACCTACTTTACTTCCTGCGACATGTCCGCTGGACCATGCCCATTGCAAATTATATCCCCCACAGATTCCATCGACATCCAAAAGTTCACCAACGAAATAGATGCCCGGGACAATCCGTGATTCCAGCGTATCTGTGTGGATTTCTTCTGTGTGGATTCCCCCAGTGCACACCTGTGCAGCAGAAAAATCCCTTACCTTTTTTAAGCGGACAGGAAATGTCTGTATCTGTCTGCAGAGCGTTTCGGTCTGCTTTTGGGAAATCCGTTCCGTGTGTTCATGAACCGGAATGCCTGCTGCCTTAAGTATAACCGGAATCAGTTTATGGTTTAAAAGCCCACGAAGTGATTCTGCGGCATCCTGTATCCCGGCATCCCGTGAAAATCTGCGCTGCAGTTCCTGCGTAAGCATATCTTCGGAAAAATCCGGCAGAAAATTAATGGTAAGCTCTGCCTGTTTTTTCTGATACAGTGCTTTCGAGGCCGGACTGCTGACCTGAAATACCGGAATACCGGAAATCCCTTTGGCAACCATCTGTATCTCTCCGATA
>OJMG01002283.1_pt1 | contig 16518 bp, 15 predicted proteins | sample 1597141 | NCBI WGS metagenome assembly OJMG01 (sample SAMEA2452119, study PRJEB22498) | human gut metagenome | biome: human feces; feature: human gut; material: feces | place: Australia | collected 2012 | reverse complement strand
AAGGGTGTGGAACAGCAGACCCGTAAGCTGATGGAAGTGTGCCGCATGCGCAAGACGCCTGTGATTATTTTCGTCAACAAACTTGACCGCGAAGGTCGTGACCCGTTCGACATTCTCGACGAACTGGAAAGCGAATTGAAAATCAAGGTACGCCCGTTGAGCTGGCCGATTAATATCGGTGCGCATTTCAAGGGTGTGTACAATATATATGAAAAGAGTCTTGACCTGTTTACTCCGAACAAGCAGCGCGTGACGGAGCGTGTGGAGATTTCGGATGTGAACGACAAGGCGATTGACGAGAACGTGGGCGACGCTGACGCAAAACGCCTGCGTGACGATTTGGAACTTATCGACGGCGTATATCCGGAATTCAACGAGGTCGACTATTTGAAGGGCGAGGTTGCTCCTGTGTTCTTCGGTTCGGCGTTGAATACGTTCGGTGTGAAAGAGCTTCTCGACTGTTTCGTGAAGATTGCTCCGGCTCCGCGTCCGGTGGTAGCCGAAGAGCGTGAGGTACATCCGGAAGAACCGGGATTTACGGGATTCGTGTTCAAGATTCACGCGAATATGGACCCGAACCACCGCAGCTGTATCGCTTTCGTGAAGGTATGTTCCGGCAAGTTTGAACGCAATGCCAACTACAAGCATATCCGTTCCGGAAAGATGATGCGCTTTGCCGCTCCGACTGCGTTTATGGCGCAAAAGAAATCGGTGGTCGACGAGGCTTATCCGGGCGACATTGTTGGTATTCCTGACACGGGCAACTTTAAAATCGGCGATACGCTGACTTCGGGCGAAGAACTCCACTTCAAGGGCTTGCCGAGCTTCTCGCCGGAAATGTTCAAGTACATCGAGAACACCGACCCGATGAAGACGAAGCAGCTTAACAAGGGTATCGAGCAGTTGATGGACGAAGGTGTGGCACAGTTGTTTGTCAATCAGTTCAACGGCCGCAAGCTGATTGGTACTGTCGGTCAGTTGCAGTTTGAGGTTATCCAGTACCGTTTGCTCAACGAGTATGGTGCACAGTGCCGTTGGGAGCCGATTAACCTTTATAAGGCATGCTGGATTGAAAGCGACGATGCCGAAGCGTTGGCGGCATTCAAGAAGCGCAAACACCAGTTTATGGCCGTAGACCGCGAAGGCCGCGACGTGTTCCTTGCCGATTCCGGCTACGTGCTGCAAATGGCACAGAGCGACTTCCCGAAAATCCGCTTCCATTTCACTTCCGAATTCTAAAGCAACTAAATCTACATTAATATATCCAAAGGCTGTCGCATGTGCGACAGCTTTTTTAATTAGTAAATATGATAAGATGATGAAAGTAAATGAAATACAATCGCAGACAATCGACTTTGTCAGGTTCCCTTTGATTGTGGGGGTTGTTTTAATACACTCATCAATTGTAAGCATGAATTTTGGAACAGTGGAAGTTAATACCTCAAGTTTTCCTATCTCATATTATTTGTCTGTCTTTTTTTCTGATATATTAGCAAGTATAGCAGTACCGGCTTTCTTTTTTATATCAGGTTTTTTGTTCTTTTATAATGTTGATACGTTTTCGTGGAATGTTTATAAGAAAAAATTGCAGAAAAGGTTTGTGTCGCTCTTCATCCCATATCTATTGTGGAATATTTTAATTATAGTTTTATATTTTGTGGCTCAAATGCAATTTCCTGAATTGATTTCTGGCAATAAAAAGACTTTTGATGAATATTGTTGGTATGATTGGCTGTTAATTTTATGGGATACAAATTTGGTTGATGCTACGGCATTCAAATCCGTTCCATTTAATTATCCCTTGTGGTTTTTGCGTGATTTAATGGTAATTGTCTGTTTGTCCCCTTTAGTATATTATATAGTGAAAAAGCTTCGTATGCTATTGGTGCTAATGTTGATTGGGTATTGGTTATCGAGTTGGGACTTTTCTATTACTGGATTGGATAAATCTTGTGTTACTTTTTTTTGTTTAGGAGCATATTTTAGCATACATAAAAAAGATTTTTTGATAACATTCTGTACGATTGGAAAATTTTGTGCGGTTGCATATTTGAGTGTCGTTGTATTTGAATTATTCATGTGGCAAGAATTAGATTCTTGGCTTTTTCATATGTTGCATAAAATGGGTATTCTTTTCGGGATGATAACATTGTTTGCTGTTTCTTCCTATTGTTTGTCTAAAGGATTTTGTAGGGTTAGTGGACAATTGGCCAAAAGTAGTTTTTTTGTATATGCTTATCATGCTTATCCTTTAATTTTTTTGAAACGGTTTGTTTTGCATTATTGCCCACCTAGTGCGGATTGGATGTTATGTTTGTATTATTTGTTTTGCCCTATTGTTGTCATTGCTGTTGGTTATTTGATGTATTCAATGTTAAATAATAAATTTCCTGGTTTTACACGTGTTTTAATGGGGTGGCGTTAGGGTGGTTCGGCAAAGTCAAAACATGAAAACTGCGTTTTCGTTTGTCTTTGCTCTCACCTTGCACTATCTTTGCAGACGGATTAAACAAGGAATTGCTATGAAAAAAATTATACTTTCACTGGCGTTGGCTTTGACGGGATTTGTCGGGGCGTATGCCTGTACTTCTGCCATTATTTCCGGACGATTGACGGAAAACGGACGTCCTTTGCTGTGGAAAAACCGCGATACTTCGGACTTGAACAACAAGGTGGAGAAAATCGAGTCGAAAGACGGCAGCTATGAGTATGTGGCTGTCTATAACGGGCGTGATACGGACTGCAAAGAGGCATGGGTAGGCTTCAACAGTGTGGGCTTTGCCATTATGAATACGGCTTCCTACAACCTGAAGGACGACGATGTGAAGGAAATGGACAAGGAAGGCTTGGTGATGAGCCGGGCGTTGGCATCATGCCGCACGGTTGATGATTTCGAACGCCTGCTGGCTGAATTGCCGAAACCGCTGGGCGTGGAGGCTAACTTCGGCGTGATTGATGCGGAAGGCAATGCTGCTTATTTTGAAACGGACAACTGGAAGTGCAAGCGTTTTGATGTCGACGATACGGAAGAGGGTTACATCGTGCGTACCAACTATTCGAAGTCGGGTCGCAAGGATGAGGGCTACGGATATATCCGTGAGGAAAATGCTGAAACGCTGCTTGCTCCCTATATTGCTGCCCGAAACGTGACTCCGGCAGTGTTTACGGAGGGGCTTTCCCGCTCGTTCTACCATTCATTAATGGGTAAGGACATGGCTACGTTGGGATTGGAATGGGTGGTGGACCGCGATTTCATTCCGCGTATGAGTACATCGGCTTCGGTAGTTGTCGAAGGTGTGCTGCCGGGTGAACCTGTCGAACTGACTACGATGTGGACCGTATTGGGCTATCCTCCTTGCGGAGTGGTGGAGCCGGTATGGATGTGGGATGTTCCTGCCGACCTTCGTGCCGACAAGACAACGGGGCGTGCGCCGGCCTGCGAGCGTGCCAACGAACGAAAAGCGCAGGTTTTCTCCCTCACGCGCGACCGTGGCGAAAACTATCTGAACATCGGTGTGCTGTTCCGTGCCGACGGAAAGGGCATCAGCCAACTGACTACGAAACAAAGCATTGAAAACTATAAAAAAGGATACGAAAAATTAGAACAGAAAAGAAAGGAAGTTAAGAAATGAGTGCTTCGATTATGACAATCATTATGTTGGTGATTTCCAACATTTTTATGACATTGGCCTGGTACGGCCACTTGCGTTTGGGCGAAATGGGCATCAGCAAGAACTGGCCTTTGTGGGGCGTGATTCTGTTTTCATGGATGATAGCCCTTGCCGAATATGCGTTTCAGGTGCCGGCCAACCGTATGGGCTATATTGGCAACGGCGGTCCGTTTACGCTTGTACAGCTGAAGGTGCTTCAGGAAGCCATTACATTGGTGGTGTTTACGCTGGTGGCAACCTTCCTGTTTCAGGGACAGTCCATCAAATGGAACCATGTCGTAGCGTTTCTGCTGCTGATTGGTGCAGTGTACTTCTCGTTCCTTGACACATCGAAGTCTTGATGGAAAACGTCGTCACGCAGGCATATAAAATTTCGGCGTCCGACTACATGAAAGTGCTGTTTCCGGCCTATCTGTCGGACAAGTGGTACGTTTTTGTGCTGCTTCTTGCGCCGTTTGTCGCGTTGACGTTTGTCAATGTGAATTTCATATATGTCGCGTTGATGGTGCTTTTTTTCATCTTCCCGATGATGCTTTCGTTCGTCTATTTCTTCTATGCGTTCAGCGAAGAATGTGTCGACTCTATCCGCCGCTGTCGGGTAACGCTTGACGATAACGGCATGCGGCGCACGTTTCTCGATGACGAGGATGCACCCAAGGCGGAAAAGCATTACGGTTGGAATGAGTTTGGCGGCTTTGTGGCCGATAGCCGGCAGTTGCGTCTGCTGGCAAAAGGAAAGAAATACCGCTACCAGTTGGTGCCGTTCGAGGCTTTTGAATCGGCCGACGACTATCGCCGGGCGGTGGAGATACTGACAAAATATTTACCAGACAACTAATAAATCAATTCTATTATGAGAAAAAACATTTACACATTCTTGGCAATGATTGCCATGGGCACGGCTGTGGCCGGAGCCGAAGTGCTGTTGGAAGAAAATTTCGATTATCCTCAGGGTGAATTTCCGTTGGAAACAGGCGTATGGTACACGCAATGGGGCGGAGCCTCGTCGCTTTCAATCGGCGAAGGGCTTACCTTCGAAGGCTATGCCGGTTCGGGAGTGGGCAACGGTGTGGTGATTGACGCTGACGACAGCAATAATCCTCACCGTGCGTTCAAGCAGGTAACCGAAGGCAACGTGTATGTGGCATTTATGCTTCGTCCGTTCACTGTTTACAAGAAAGGTTATTTCCTGACTTTGCGTGATAGCGATAGCTATTCATTCAATTTCAACGGCCGTGTGTCGGTAAACGAAAGCGGACAGCTCGGACTGACTTTTGCCAACAATCAGAACGCTGTGTATGCCGATGAGGTGCTCGACGGCAATACGACTTATCTTGTTGTGTTGAAATATACCATCGTTGAAGGAAAGAACAACGACAACGTGTCGCTCTACTGCTTCGACAAGATGCCGGACGCTGAACCGGCTGCTCCGCTTGTCGGTCCGCTGTCCGATGCCGCCAAGGTGGACATCAATCCTGCCAACATAGCGTTGCGCGGTTATGCCGGTGCCGACTATGTGGAACTGATGCTCGACGGTATCCGAGTGGCGACAACGTGGGACGAAGCTCTCGGCAAACAGGCTTCAGCCGAAACGGTGAAGGCCGACGGCGTGTCGGTTGTCGGACAGAAAGGCGCATTGCAACTGACTGTCGGCAAGGCGGACGATTGCGCGGTCTATACCCTCGACGGTCGTCAGGTCGGATGCTACGAAGTGGCTGCCGGAACAACTTCCGTAGCATTGCCGCAAGGGCTGTATGTCGTTAAATTTGGCACTCAGACCTTTAAGGCCGTGGTGCGATAAAATTCCAACTTTTTTGCTTTCACACAACCCGAAATCAGATTTTTTTGTGTAAGTTTGTAGACTTGAAAATTAAGCATTAAAGATATATATGGAAGTAATTGGAAAAATCATTCATGTGTTGCCGTTGCAAAGCGGAACATCGCAAGCCGGAAACCAGTGGAAAAAGCAGGAATATGTGTTGGAAACAGAAGACGCATATCCTAAGAAAGTTTGTTTTGACTTCTTTGGCGACCGCGTAGACCAGTTCCCGTTGGCTATCGGCGACCGTGTTCGTTTGAATTTCGACATCGAAAGCCGCGAATATCAAGGCCGTTGGTACACAAGCATTCGTGGTTGGAAGGCTGAAAAAATCGATGCACAGGCTATGGCAGCTGCTCCTGCACCGATGGCAGCTCCTCAGCAGGCTGTACCGGCACCTCCTCCTGCAATGACCGACTTTACACAAACATCGGACAACGACGACCTCCCGTTCTAATCCTCGCGAGGCCAAAATACACGGCAACTCCCTGACTGTAAAATGTCGGGGAGTTGCTGTTTTATGTATAAAAGAAATGGTATATGGTTATTGTTTGTGAATAATTGGCCTTTGTAAGAAAATAAGTGTCATATTATTAGGTAGACTGATTTTATTCGTCTATATTTGTTACATAAGGAAAAAGAACAACCCGGTTAGCTTTGGGTACAAGTCTTTTTCGATGGATGACTTATGCGGTGTATAGGTTTTTTCAGAAACCTATACACCGCATTTTTTATACACATTTTAATACATATCATTATGAAAAATTTGTTTTTAGGAGCATTGGTTCTGTTACTGGGCGCTACATCATGTGCCGACGATGAAAGAAACGAACCGCAACAGCCGGAAGAAAATTTCGCAACCCCGGAAGTGAGAGCAAGAATCACCGAACAGGTAGGAGAGGATCTTCCATTCACTGGAATTCTTGAGATATATCCGTGTTATGCAGGCGGGTCTGGTTATTTCGGAAATTACATCAATGGAGAACTGACCATATTCAATGGGTTCTACACGATTGTAAAAGGCGATGTTTTTGGAAACACAAACCGTCGTATCCACCTTCCGATAGGTACTTACAATATGGTTTATTGGGGAACTCCGAAGCATGAGGAACCCATTCACAACTCTCCCGAGATGCAGCAGTCAGGATTGACAAAGGGTGCCGACCTGTCAGAGATGTACTTCAGTCTTCGCCCTTACGGCGACGGCACTTACAAGCCGGTGTATGACCTTGTGCATGCCGTTCAGGAAACTCAAGTGGGAGTGGAAGACCTTCAGACGGACCTTGTCCGTGTAAGTGCAGGGTTGGTTGTCAACCTCAGACAGAAAAACAATGCCGTGTTCAACGAACATGTGAAGGACGTGAAGGTGCATATAGGAAGCATCGCTGAAAAGTTGAACTTCTATACTGCGGAACCGGTCAATCAGACAAAAACTGTTCGCTTTGACCTTACCCGTTCCGACGACGGCAGAATGATGAGCAATGCAACGGTGATGTTGTTCCCTTCCGGTCCGAATCCGAAACTGGAACTGATAATCACACTGGCCGACAATTCCGTTCACCGGTTGTCACAAACCTTGAACTCTTCGCTTTCGGCGAACACGCTGCTGACTTTGGATGTCGTTATCGGCGAAATCCTACCCGAAGGCAACCCCGGCGACTTTACGATTTCCGATTGGGACGAGAAAAACGAAACAATCGAATTCCCGGTAGTCGAATAGGCCACAGAGAGCACCTCAATAGCATCTTTATCCAAGATTGATATTGCTTAATAAATGTCCCACCGACTTGTATTGCAAGACGGCGGGACTCTGTTTTGCATAGGAGGATTTACAGATTGTAATATTTGACTCTAAAATTGGCAAGATTGTCAAATATATTGCGTATGTTCATGCCGAGATATTGAGAGTTTTTTAATTCTTCTCCTTCAAAAACTTTTCTTCCGGGATAGTTGTCATTGGATATTAATACATGAGATATTTTAATGACTTCTTTTACAATCCCTTTGTAACATCCTAAAATATGAGTGGCTTTATCTGCTTTCGAATCAGCTATTGTCCAGTATTTTCGAGTGCATTCTTTTATGTTTTCACGATAAAAAGGATTGGACTTGTCGTTGTTAATCATGGCTTCATATGAATTCTTGATATTTACGAATATCAATTTGTCGTTGTTGTTTATTTCATTCATAATAGTATTGTGATTTGTGGTTATATAGAATTCACCCTTCCCATTCGGTGAGTTGGCCGGTGGTGAGGGTGGGGCGGACGGCGATGAGGCGTTGGTTGGTACTGCCTTTGAAACGTAGTCCGAGTTGTTTGTTGTCGAGCTGGAAAGGGCCGTCGACTACTACGTCGATGTGGTCAAGAAGGGGGCGTAACGTGGGTGATGCCACGATTTGCTCCCATGTGAAGCCTGTGTAGCACCAGATGGTTTTGCCGAACCGTTGTTTGATTTGCCGGCATAGTTCCAATGTTTCCGTGGGATGGTAGAGCGGGTCGCCGCCCGATAGCGTCACGTGGAAGTCGTTTTCTTCAACAACGGCCAGAATTTCTTCCAGGTCCATAGCTGTGCCACCGTCGAAAGCCCACGATTCCGGATTGTGGCAACCCGGGCAACAGTGGCGGCAGCCTGCCATATAGATGGAGGTACGCAGGCCGGGACCGTCGACTGTCGTGCCTTCGACGATATCAAGTATGTTGATTTTCATTTTCGTAAGGGCTTATTTGTGGATAACGCGGTCGTTCAGTTCCGCCAATTTTGCCTTGTTCCAGCGGTCGGTAGTTCCTACCAGATAGCCGGTGATGCGTTGCAGCTTGTCGATGTTCTTGCTTCCGCATACAGGGCAAGTCTCCAGATTGTCGGTTGCATCCTCATATCCGCAGTCCATACAGCGGTTGCGGTTGTGGTTCACCGAACCGTAGCCGATGTTGTATTTGTCGATAAGTGCAACGATATCGGCAATGGCTTGCGGGTTGTGGGTAGCGTCACCGTCGATTTCCACATAGAAGATGTGGCCGCCGCGTGTCAGGTCGTGGTAAGGAGCTTCCACTTCCGCCTTGTGGCGCGGGCTGCATTTATACCAAACGGGAACGTGGTTGGAGTTCGTGTAATAGTCCTTGTCGGTTACGCCCTTGATGATGCCGAACGTGCGTTTGTCCTTTTTCGTGAACTTGCCCGACAGACCTTCGGCCGGTGTGGCAAGAATACTGAAATTGTGCTGATAGCGTTCCGAGAATTCGTTGGCACGGTCGCGCATGTGGGTAACGATTTTCAAGCCCAATTGCTGGCTTTCTTCGCTTTCTCCGTGGTGTTTGCCCGTAAGTGCCACCAGACATTCTGCCAGTCCGATGAAGCCGATACCCAGCGTGCCCTGATTGATGACGCTTTCTATCGTGTCGTTAGGCTGAAGTTTTTCCGCACCGTTCCACAGCTTCGACATCAGGAGCGGGAACTGTTTTGCCAACGCTGTTTTCTGGAAGTCGTAGCGTTCGCACAATTGTTTGGCGGTAGTTTCCAGCATGACATCGAGCTTTTTGAAGAATGTTTCGATGCGTTCCTCGCGGCTTTCTATGTTCATGCACTCGATGGCAAGGCGTACGATGTTGATGGTCGAGAACGAAAGGTTGCCGCGGCCGATAGACGTCTTTTCGCCGAAACGGTTTTCAAACACACGGGTGCGGCATCCCATTGTTGCTACCTCATACTGATAGCGCTGCGGGTCGTTGGCATCCCATTTCTCGTGGGTGTTGAACGTAGCGTCGAGGTTGAGGAAGTTCGGGAAGAAACGGCGTGCCGACACTTTGCAGGCGAGCTGGAACAGGTCGTAGTTGCGGTCTTCCGGCAGATAGTTCACGCCGCGTTTCTTTTTCCATATCTGAATCGGGAAAATGGCCGTAGAGCCATTGCCCACACCTTCGTAGGTGGAGTTGAGCAGTTCGCGCATCACGCAGCGTCCTTCCGCCGAGGTATCCGTTCCGTAGTTGATGGAGCTGAACACCACCTGATTGCCACCGCGCGAGTGGATAGTGTTCATATTGTGGATAAACGCTTCCATGGCCTGGTGTACGCGTTCCACAGTCTTGTTGATGGCGTGTTGCAGTGAGCGTTGTTCGCCAGTCAGTCCGTCGAGCGGCTTCTTGATGAAGTCGTCGAGCTCGATATTGTAAAGGTGGGCGTAGTTCTCGCCGGTAAGCGATTCCGTGTTTTTCACCTCTTCAATGAACGAACGGCGCACAAACGGTGCGAGGTAGAAATCGAAAGCCGGAATGGCCTGGCCGCCGTGCATTTCGTTCTGTGCCGTTTCCATGGAGATACAGCCGATGATGCTTGCCGTTTCGATGCGTTTTGCCGGGCGCGATTCCCCATGTCCGGCATAGAAGCCGTCGTTCAGAATCTTGTCGAGCGGATGCTGCACGCAAGTGAGGCTCTTAGTAGGATAGTAGTCCTTGTCGTGCACGTGCAGGTAGCCGTTTCTGATAGCTTCCACGGTTTCCGGCGACAGGAGATAGTCGTCGACAAACGGTTTGGTGGTTTCGCTGGCAAACTTCATCATCATGCCCGCCGGTGAGTCGGCGTTCATGTTGGCGTTTTCGCGCGTGATGTCGTTCGATTTCGCTTCAATGATTTCCAAGAATACGTCGCGCGTCTTTGCCTTGCGGGCAATGCTGCGCTGGTCGCGGTAGGCAATGTAGCGTTTTGCCACTTCCTTGCGCGAGCTTTTCATCAGTTCCATTTCCACGCGGTCCTGAATGTCTTCCACTGACATCTGCTCTTCGCCGCACATTCCGATGCGGTCGGCTATTTTCTGAATCAGTGCGTCGTCTTCGCCCTTTTCAGTTTGGAGCATTGCTTTGCGGATAGCGGCCTTGATTTTTTCTTCATTATAACCCACTATTCTTCCGTCACGTTTTAGAACTGTCTGTATCATAGAAATATTGAAATATATCGTTAATTTTCGAGGTGATTTTCTGGTTGCAAAGTTATGCCGAATATTCCGAAAGAAAAATAGTGAATTTCTATTTTGGAAAACTTTTTTGGTTTGGCTGAAAATTAAATTATTGATAATTAGTGTATTGTAAAAAGTTTTGGAAAACTTTGTTTTGCTTATTTGTAATCGTTGTTTTCTAAAACGCTGAAATCCAGTGACTAAAAAACCGGAGTGAATTTCACTCCGGCGTAACTCGTTTTTTGCAAGCGGTTTGGCTATTCTCCAAACAGAATGAGGGCAATCAGCGACAGCATTCCGGCAATGAAGAAGGCGCCTGAAATGGTGTAGAGCATGCGTTTGTTGGGCAGTGATTTCTGTCGGTTGCCCATGAAAAATGTATAGCCGGCCATGAACACGAAAAAGTCGTCGATATAGCCGGTCCAGCCGTTGTCTCCGTCAAGTGGAATCGCTACATAGGCAATGGCGGCGAGCAGGGCAAGAATGCCAAGCGGTTTTATTCTGTTCATTTTCGCAAATTATTTTTCGTTGAGCTGTTGCCAGCCGATTTGGAAATAGTGTTGGTTGTAGTCGGCTTCCCGAATGATTTCATCGTTCCAGATGATGATGTCGAGGTCCATCGGAATGTCGCCTTTTTTCTTGCTCATGGGCGTGCGTCCGCAAACGGTCTCATATTTTTTCAGCATGTCGGTGATTTCGGGAAGTTCTTCGCGACACTTTGCCTTCATCACCGCATTGAGGTAGTCGGGGTCAACGCCATTGGCGGCTTTTGTGTTGTAGATGTCCGAAGTAGTAACCCCATGAAGGTTGCTTTTCAGCCACGCTATGCAGTTTTTTACCTGCCATTCGCGGTCCTTGCTATTGCTTCCGATTGATAAAACTAAGCTATTCATTATTGTTCGATTTGTTTCATTGTTAAAGCGATGCGTCGTCGTTCCCTGTCGATGGACTTGACCTTGACGGTCACCTGCTGGTGGATTTTCACCACTTCAGAGGCCGACGACACGAATTTGTCGGAGAGTTCCGATATGTGGACAAGTCCGTTTTCCTTGATGCCGATGTCGACAAATACGCCGAATTGCGTGATGTTTGTTACGATGCCTTTCAGCACCAGTCCTTCCGTCAAGTCGTCGAAAGTCTTGATATTCTCGTCAAATTTCATGACGGCCACGCCTTTTCGCGGGTCGCGTCCGGGCTTTTCCAGTTCTGCCATGATGTCGGTCAGTGTCGGCAGTCCCGTTTCGGCGGTCACATAGCGGCTGATGTCGATTCTTTCCCGTTTTTCCTTGTTCTTGATAAGGTCGGTCACCGTGCATTTGCAGTCTTTCGCCATCTGTTCCACGATGCGGTAGTTTTCCGGGTGTACGGCTGTGTTGTCGAGCGGATTTTCTCCGTCGGGAATGCGCAGGAAGCCTGCACACTGCTCAAATGCTTTCGGGCCAAGCTTCGGCACTTTCATCAGTTGTTTGCGGGTGGTGAAATCGCCGTTGTCGGCTCGGTAGCTGACAATGTTCTGTGCCAGTTGTGGGCCGAGTCCGGAAACGTAGGTGAGCAGTTCTTTAGAAGCTGTGTTCAGGTTTACACCCACGCTGTTCACGCAGCTTTCTACGGTAAATTCCAGTGATTTTTTCAGCTTTGTCTGGTCGACATCGTGCTGATATTGTCCGACACCGATGGATTTCGGGTCGATTTTCACCAGTTCGGCCAGCGGGTCGAGCAGGCGGCGGCCAATGGAAACCGCTCCGCGCACTGTCACGTCCTTGTCCGGAAATTCTTCCCTTGCCAGTTTGGATGCCGAGTAAATCGATGCGCCGTCTTCGCTGACCACGAACACTTTCACGTCGCGGTTGTAGCGCAGCGACGAAAGGAAATGCTCCGTTTCGCGGCTTGCCGTGCCGTTGCCGAGGGCGATGGCATCGATTTTGTAGACTTCAATCAGGTGGGTTATCTTTTTTGCCGCCAAAGCCGTTTCGCTTTTTGGCGGAGTAGGATATATCGTATCGTTGTGCAGGAGGTTGCCCTGTTCGTCGAGGCATACCACCTTGCAGCCTGTGCGGTAGCCGGGGTCGATGGCGAGAATGCGTTTCCGTCCCAACGGCGGAGCGAAAAGCAACTGGCGCGCGTTCTGTGCGAAAAGACCGATGGCCTGATCGTCGGCTTCCGCTTTCGAAAGAGAAGCGAACTCGTTTTCAATCGAAGGTTTGATAAGTCGCTTGTAGCTGTCGGTAAGGGCCTTTTCTACGACCTGTGCGCTTTCCGTATCGTTTTTCACCAGGCGTTCGGAAAGACGGTCGAGAATCTTTTCTTCCGGGATGCTGATGTCCACCCGCAGAAGGCCTTCGCGTTCACCGCGGCGCATGGCGAGGATACGGTGGGAGCCGCATCGCTTGAGCGGTGCGCTGAAGTCGAAGTAGTTCTGATAGTTGGCCGCTTCCTCTTCCTTGCCTTTTGCCACCTTGCAGGTGACTGTGGCTTCGCGGCTGAACATGTTTCTGACGGTATTTCTCACGCCCTGATTTTCCGAAATCCATTCGGCAATGATGTCGGCGGCACCTTCAATTGCTTCGTCGGTGTCGGCAACGTTGTCGTTTACGAACCGCATGGCCGAGCGTTTCACGTCGTCGGAGTTTTGCGCCATGATGATTCGTGCCAGCGGCTCAAGACCTTTTTCACGCGCAATTTCCGCTTTCGTGCGGCGTTTCGGTTTGAAAGGCAGGTAAATGTCCTCAAGCGTCTGTGCGTCGAAGCATTCGGCTATTTTCTTTTCCAGTTCCGGTGTTAGTTTGTCCTGTGCCGCAATGGTTTCCGTGATATGCTTTTTCCGTTTTTCCAGTTCCTGTGCCTTTTCGTAGGCGGTGGCGATGGCCTGAATCTGTGTTTCGTCGAGTCCACCCGTCGCTTCCTTGCGGTAGCGGCTGATGAAGGGGATGGTTGCTCCTTCATCAAGCAGCTTGATGGTTGCGGAAGTTTGTTTCAGGGAAATGCCGGTGTCGCCGGCAACGAACGCCAATATCTTTTCCATAGAATGATTTTCTGAATTAGTTGCAATGAAGGGTGATGAGTGTCAGTTCGGGAGTGGCTCCCAATCGCATCGGTACACCCACTTCTCCGATGCCGATGTTCACATACAGGTATTTCCCGTTTTCCGATGTAAGTCCTGCCCAGTTCGGGTATTTTTTCGCAGCCAGCGAATATTTCTTTCCGCCGATTTCGAGCATCGACTGCATGGCGTGGGTATGTCCCGAAAGTGTCAGGTCGATGTTGGTTTTCTTCACCACTTCCAGGTCCCAATGGCGGGGATTGTGGCTCACAAGAATTTTGAACACGCTGTCGTTGAGGTTGTCGTAGGCCAGTTGCAGGTTTCCGTAGGTCTTGAAAGGCGGTTCGCCCCAGTTGTCTACGCCGATGATGGCAATTTTCTGCTTGTCGGGGCCTGCGTAGATGTCGAACGACTGGTCGCGCAGCAGCCGCCATCCGAGTGAATCGTTCTGCAGCGTAACCAATTCCTCGATATTTGCCGCGTAGGCTTCTTCCGAATCCCATTTCATGTAGTCGCCGTAGTCATGGTTACCCAGAACGGAAACAACGCCGTAGCGCGCCTTAATTTGCTTCAGAGCGGGAATGAAGGGATAGAGTTCCGAAGTGCTACGGTTTACGATGTCGCCGGCAAAGATTACCATGTCGGCGTTCTGCCGGTTGATTTCCTCCACAAGATTCTCGACAATTCCCGTGTTGTTGCCGAAAGTTCCGGTGTGCAGGTCGGAGAACAGGGCAATGGTGAACCCGTCAAAATTTTTCGGAAGCCGTTCCGACCGCATGTCCACTTTCTCTATGTTCACTTGCCGGGGAGTGACAAGTGCACCCCACCACATTGTGCCGAAAAGCAGGAAGCCGATAATGGCGCCGGCTGTCGAAACGAAATTCCAGCGCTTCCGTTTGAAAAGTCGCGGGATGTTGGCGATAATGGCGGAAATGGCATACAGATATTTCGGAAGATAGGTGGAAATGTAGGTGAACAGTGTCCACATAATCCATTGCATTCCGACGGTGCTTGCAGTGCGGAAAGGAGCCGCTGCGATTGCAACCAGCGAAATACAAAGAATGGCTGAGAAGGCGATGTGCGCCTTCTTCAGCCATTTATGTTTTTGTGTTGCCTGTTTCAGGCGGAAATATATATATCCGTCGGTCAGCAGATTTACTGCCAATAATATGAACAGCGCAACATAGGAAATTTTCATGACTACAAACTGTCGGTTGCTTTCAATTTGTTGCAGAGCGGGTTGGAGTACATAACCAGCATCATTTCAAGCATGTATTCGCGGTCGTCGGCAGTGATTTCGAAATCCACTTCTTTCTTCACTTTTTCAAGCTGACCGTTCAGGTAGGCTGTGAAGCATTCGATGTCGGCTTCCGTATATTCGTTTTTGAAACGGTCTGTCTTGAAGCGGCGGTCGTACGCGATATAGTTGCAAGGATAGATGCGGTAGTGACAGTGAATGTTGCTGTCGATGATTTTGCAGATTCTTTCCACTTGCTCCGTCTTTTCAAGTCCGCGCAACTCTTCAAGCTGGTCGTTGATACACGGCGTGAAGGAGAAGTGTACGCGTCCTTTGTTTTGAAGGAGTCCGGTTTCCATACTGAACAAATCGTCGCGCTGGGTTTTTTTGAAATCCGGGAATTTCTTTTTCAAAAGAAACTCGCGGGCTTTCAAATAGTCATTCGGGTCGAACTCGTAGCTGATGGCCACCGGGAGCAGGTTCACTTCCATTATGTTGTCAATGTAGTCCTTGCCTCCGGCTATTCCGAGCATCTTGATGAGACTCTCCTGAGTTCCGTCGCTACTGTCTTTTGCGCGGCCCTGGCGTTGTGCGATCCATACGGATTCATGTTTCTGGGTCAGTGCAAAATGGATGTATCCCGAAAGCTGCTCGGCTGCTTCCAATGCCTGGCGCATACCGACGTCGCGTTTTACGACGATACTTTTGTTAAGGCGAACCAAGTCCTCTATCCACGGATAGATGAGGAGGTTGTTGCCGATTGCCACTTCGGTTGTCTTGTAGTTGCGGCGAAGCAACGACAAGTTCATGAACGAAGCGTCGAGCACAATGTCACGGTGGTTGGTGATCATTGTGTATGATTTGTTGATGTCAATATTTTCAATGCCAGTGTCCGATATGCCGTTGGTGGTTTTCTTTGCCAGCATTTCGAGGAACGGGTACATGATGTTGACCTGGAAGTCGCGTTTGTTGTCAATGGCAAGAAGTCCTTGACAGAAAGCCTCGAAATCAATGTCCGGCAGCACCCAAGTTACGGCGTGCTTGAATCCCGGTTCCTTTACCAGTTCTTCCATCTTTTCGTGGAATTCACTGTCGGAAAAGGGACATATGTCGCTATATTCATTCGGTGTCACTATTTCATTCATAGCGGTAAATTTTTCGGTATAATTTTAATGAGCTTATATTTCTTCAAAGATAGCATAAATTACTGAAAAAACGAAATAAAATGCAGGGGAATTATACATTTGCATAGTATTCTTCCCACTTTTTGATCAGTGCGCTCATGTCCTCCGGAATTTCGGAGTTGAAAAACATTTCTTCGCCTGTCGTAGGGTGCACGAAACCAAGAGTTTTTGCATGCAGAGCCTGTCGCGGGCATGTCTTGAAGCAGTTTTGCACGAACTGCGTGTACTTGGCAGTCGAGATGCCGCGCAGAATTTTGTCGCCTCCATAACGTGCGTCGTTGAACAGCGGGTGTCCGATATGTTTCATGTGCACGCGAATCTGGTGGGTACGTCCCGTTTCAAGCTGGCATTGCACTACGGCAACGTGACCGAGGTTTTCCAGCACCTTGTAGTGGGTGACGGCATGTTTTCCGTAGTCGCCGTCGGGGAATACGGCCATCTGCAGGCGGTCCTTGAGGCTTCGTCCGATATTGCCTTCTACGGTGCCGCTTTCTTCGTCAAATTTACCCCACACTACGGCAACGTATTGACGGTGAGTGGTTTTGTTGAAGAACTGTTTTCCGAGGCCCTGTTATCTCTCGTGATAGCTCGTGAGAAGCAGCTGTCTCGAAAATTAGTTG
>OJMG01002279.1_pt1 | contig 16531 bp, 12 predicted proteins | sample 1597141 | NCBI WGS metagenome assembly OJMG01 (sample SAMEA2452119, study PRJEB22498) | human gut metagenome | biome: human feces; feature: human gut; material: feces | place: Australia | collected 2012 | reverse complement strand
AGTTATTCTATCAAGTTTGTGGCCGTTGCCACGAATCCATTCCAGAAACACATACTAGGTTTCTGCATCGAAATTTCTGATTTCCTGTGCGATAAATTCCGCTCGTTTTTGCTGAAAGGCTTCCAAAGTTTCTTTGAATTTTTGTCCTCTGTGAATTACTGCGATCAAATAGTTTCCTCCGTTTCTGTCTGTGGTTCCGACCTCGGACCAACTTGGTCCGAAGTGATACAAAGAAATACAACTTGGCAAGCAGGGCAACGTGATACCACTTTGCTAATTTTACAGATTCCCCTCTGGAACAATCTACGTAAAACTACTTGCCAGGGTAAACTTCCCTATGGTCCTTCGAACAATATCTGTGATATTGGCTACACCATTTTTTAATCGTTTCAGAAAAAGAACTTCGTCCCAAATTGAGACGAAGTTCCGTTCTGTGATGTTATTTATTTGTGACTCGGTTCTAATCCTGTTTCAAAGGAACTCTGGAATTTCAGCATACTCTTTCTGGCTATCTTCATTGCTTCGACAGAATCTTCTGCTTCCTTAATTTTAACTTTCAGAAGTTTCTTGTCCTTTCCATTAGCAATATCATACTGAAGACGAAGTTCCACTAACCCTTTTTCAATTTCCATGATGTTCTGAACATACTGTTCATAGACTGTATTGGAGTATGCCAAATCATGCTCATCATTGAGAAAAATTTCTCTAACAGAAACCATCAGTTTTGCAGATTGCAGGATGGTATTCTTTTTGCCAAAAACACCTGCGGCTCCTACTGCTCCGCCAACACCGGCACCTACACCAAGGCCGAGAATAGCACCACCACCGACAATAGCAATCGTTCCTCCTGCCATACCCATACCACCAACTGCAATAGCACCACCGCCAAGATATGCAAGGCAAGCGCTTGTTAAGGCAGCACCACTAAGTCCTGCAAAATTAGAGCCTACCAAAGCAACTGCAATCGAAGGAGCAAATGCACCTGCTGTAGCAATCGCCGCAATAGTAACCGCTGCCGTGATCGCCAGAGAAGTCAGTGCTGTTTTCAAAACTTCATTCAGCTCACGGATAACTTTGCCGTGACATTTTCTCAGGCGCTTAATGTACCCCTTGGCATAATATGTTTCAGGGAATATCTCATCAAGATAATGATCTGCGTTTCCTTTGTCAAATCCGCAGATAGGATTATGGAGTGAAGAATACTTCTTGCTCGGCGTTGCATTGCCTTTTTTGTCTGTTTCAATCGTCAACGGATAATACGGTTCAAAGAGCATTGCTTCGAGCAAAGTCAAACGGAACCAAGTATCAGTAGGAGAATTTGCGTCTATTTTCGCAAGAAGTTCCTGTTCTGAATACCAATGTAATGTTGCATCAGGAATCTGAACAAAGCTCGCAAAACCATTTGTCATACTTTGTTGCCACTCATCTAACCATTGGAGTTTCAGCCCACGAACACTTTCCCCACAGATTGGAATCTTAGTTGTTTGAATATCATTCAAAGTAACATGGTATTCGAGATTATACAGTATCTCTGTTTGCTCAAGAGTTAAACCCAACTTTTCAGAACGCATTCCGCTTCCAATCCTTTCATAAATCCGCTGATCCTCTTGTCTGAAAGTATTTTTGCGGATGTTTTCGTACATTGCCTTAATATCTTTTACTTTTCGGGCTTTTAATCCCCAGCTGACATCTTCACCAATAGCGACAGCAAACCGTCCGATTCCTACATAGTTGATGGAAACCCAATATTTCTGACTAACAAGGGCATCTCCAACATCAACCATCGTAAACACTCCGGTTGCCACAGTCAGCATCCTTGCAATCATAGGATTACCGGCGGGTTTAACACTACTCCAGTCAATATGACAAAGATCTGACAGATTGCAAACATGGCAGTTCTTGAGTTCCAATGCAAATCTTCGGATAAAGAAGAAGCTACGAACAATACATTCGTTTGCAATAACTGGTAAGGCTTGTCCGCCGAGTTCAGCTACCACACCCATCTCACCACGAAGATCAAACTTCAAAACAGTATCTTTAATAATTTTTCCATTTTTATCGTGCTGAGCCCAAAGAGTTCCATTAAAGAGTTTGGAGAGGAACACAGATAAACCATGTTCACCGACCTCCATATCTCTGAAGAAAGGCAGCACGGAAAGTTCCTTTGCGAGAGAAAGAATGGGGCCAGGGATTCCTGTACCGCCTGTTTTACCTGCGGTGCTGCTTGAACCAGCCATGTCACTTACCAAATGGAAGAACCATGTCAGCGTACCGTAGAGTATCTTAGTAGGAGTATCATCGCCAATAAATGGTCTGCTTTTTTCAGGGACATCGACAACAAGAAACATCCCTGCTGTATCAGTTCCATACGACTTATATGTAAACTGCGTGAGCAAAGAAAAAATTAGACCGACAATCGTTGGATGATGAGCAAAATCTCTCAGGTGGTGCTGAAGCCCTCCACCAAAATCAGGAGTATTTCCGTCACTTGGTATGGGGAACAGCTTTTCCAAATGCTTTACAGCTGAGCCCAGATCATCGCTCTCACAGCCGGTTAGCTTGGCGGCTTTCTTTACAAAGTCTTCGATTTTATCACTTGCGATTGCTCTGCCATGTTCAAGGCTAAATTCTCCAACCCAGAGGATATCAAGCATTCCGCAAAGAATACCGCTTGCAACAGAAATTAAGTAATCGAGTGTGTCAGCCTGACCGGATAACAAATCTATCTGGCCATCCAAATCATAAATAATTCTATCAAGATCAAAGTCCGTATCGCTCATACATTGCCCATACGGAATAGTACTTATTTCTAATCTATTTTCCAAAACTTCACTCCTCTCTATAGTTTTCAAAACAACTCACTTCATCAATTAAGCAATGAGGAAGCCACATCAAACCACATTTCTTGCCGTTTGATGTGGCTTTCCTTAGGGCAAAACAAGAACAAGTGCACTGTTGTCATCACGAACAGTTCGCTTACATCTGCGGACAGTTGAAGCGACAAGCTGATCGAACTCTCCGTCACGACCAACAAGGAATTCTACATATTCTTGGGATATGAGGAGTTCCTTGATTACCATTTGCAAACGTTGCTCTATTACAAATACATTGTCTATTTGCCTATACCCAAAGAAACTGGCAGTGACTTAATGACATTGAGCGCTGGCTTTGCTTTTTTACTCTTATTATGCCTTATACTGCGACATAAACAATTCATAATATTTACCGTGCATCTGAAGCAGTTCTTCATGAGAACCACTTTCCAAAATCTTACCATCTGCAACATACATAATGCGGTTCGCATTTTTAATTGTCGACAAACGATGTGCAATAATAAACGAGGTACGTCCCTCTAACAAGTGGCTCAAGCCCTCTTGCAGCACGATTTCCGTCTCCGTATCAATACTTGACGTTGCCTCATCTAAGATCAGGATCGCCGGATCTGCCAACAACGCTCTGGCAAACGAGATCAACTGTCTCTGTCCAACAGACAAGCGGCTTCCTCGCTCATTAACCTGTGTGTTATAGCCATCTTCCATCTGTACGATAAAGTCATGCGCACACACCGTCTTTGCGGCACGGATCACATCTTCATCCGAAGCCTTCTTGTTGCCATAACGAATATTATCCATGATCGTTCCGGAAAAGATAAAGCTGTCCTGCATCATAACGCCCATCTGTTCACGCAAGGAACGAAGCGTTACTTTGGAAATATCAATCCCATCTATTTTGACCGTTCCACGGTCTACATTATAAAAACGGCTCAATAAATTTACAATCGTTGTCTTGCCGGCTCCGGTCGGACCTACAATGGCTATTGTTTCACCCTGCTGTACCTTAAAACTCACATCATGCAAGATCGGAATTCCGTCTTCATAGCTGAAGGTGACATGGTCAAACGCAACATCTCCTTTGATCTGCGGCATTTGAACGGCATCCGGTGCATCTTTTACTGCCACCGGTTCGTCAATCGTCTCAAAGATACGTTCCAAATAAGAAACTGCCGTGAGCACACTATTATAAAAGTTTGCGATCGTATTGATCGGCTGCCAGAAGCGGCTGATATATGCTGTAAACGCGATCAACTTACCGGTTGTCACGCCATCCAATCCTCCATTTATAATGCAGTTAATACCGATCACATATATAAATGCCGTTGTGATCGTGGAGATCAGATCGACCATCGGTCCCATTGCAAAGTTATAGATCACGGCACGCATCCACGCCTTGCGATAACTCATACTCAAACGGTTAAATATATTGGTGTTTTCTTCCTCCCGCACAAACGCCTGCGTCACACGTATGCCGTTAATGCTTTCGGAAATATAGGCATTCAAGTTAGACTGCTTATTGCTTTGTACCTGCCAAGCATAACGCTGCTTCTTTTTGAGAAAGACAATATACAGGATCAGCACCGGCAAGCCACACATACATACCAGTGTCAACTTTACGCTCATAGAAAGCATAAAGATCAAAATAAAGATCAGGTTGCACAAATCTGTGATCGTATTCAAAATACCATTTGACAACAGGTCACTCAGATTGTTGACATAATTAACCACACGTACCTGAATCTTCCCATGTGGACGGTCATCATAATAACTAAAGGGCAGTTCCTGCAAATGAGCAAAGAGATCCTCTCGTATCTGATGAATGATATCCTGTCCAACCTGCGTCGTAAGTGTTACCTTTATACGCAGACTGACTACTGCATACACTACGATCACTGCTGCGATCAACGTCAAGATCACAATACCATGTATATCGCCATTCGGGATATACGTATCCATCTCTATCTGCAAAAACTTTGGAATAAACATGGTAAGTCCGGAAGATGACAACATCAAAAACAACACGAGCAGCATCTTGCCGGTATAAGGACGTATATAACCACCCAGTCGTTTTAACTGCTTGGCGTCAAACTTATCTTCTAATATCTCATCATTTTCATAAGTATTTCTAGCCAATGTGATTCACCTCCTGTCCGTTTTTCGGTACAGCCATAGGATACTGGTGATGATAAACGGTTGCATAATATCCACCTTTTGCAATCAATTCCTCATGGGTTCCCTGCTCAATAATGCGGCCCTGATCCATAACCAAGATCTTGTCGGCATCACGCAAAGAAGAGATTCGATATGCAATGATAAATGTCGTACAACTGTGTCCAATATTTTCCAACTGGCGCTGAATGTAACTCTCTGTTTCCATATCTACCGCCGATGTCGTATCATCAAGCACTAAGATCGCCGGATCTTTAAGTAAGGCACGCGCCAAAGAAATTCGCTGCTTTTGTCCGCCCGACAATCCGACTCCGCGCTCACCTACGATCGTATCGTATCCATCCGGAAGATTTTTAATAAACAAATTGGCGTCTGCCATTTTGGCCACTTCTTTTACTCGTTCAAACGAACAATCTGGACGGCCATATGCAATATTTCCTTCGATCGTATCCGAAAAAAGGAACACATCCTGCATGGCGATACCAATGTTCTCGCGCAGTTCATACAGATCCAGATCCTTCACATTAATGCCATCTACCAGCACTTCACCGTCTGTCACATCAAAGAAACGGCAAAGCAGATTAATGATCGTTGACTTTCCGGCTCCGGTCGTTCCCAAAATGCCGACCGTCTCACCTTTCTTTACCTCGAAAGATACATCACGAATGATGTCCTCATCATCTGCCCGATACGACACATTGCGGAACGAGATATTCCCCTCATACTTTTGATGCTGTACCGGATGGCCGGGATGTTTCACATCCGGTTCCGCAGTATAAGTCCCATAAATCTTTTCTACTGATGTAGTAAATCTTTGAATATCATTGATCCACCATCCCGCCATGCGAAGCGGTGTTGTGAGCATCCATAAATATCCGTTTACTGCAACAAGATCACCTAATGTCATCTCTCCGCGCACCACCATAACACCGCCAACAAGCATAAGTACCAATGTCAACAGATTGGACAACAACTCAAAGATCGGCACATATTTTTTCCAAATAGCGGCTGCACCAAGCTCTGCATCGCGGTAACGGTCATTCTCCACGCCAAACTTCTCCATTTCGAAGTCTTCTTTCGCAAACGCCTTTACCATGCGGTTTCCACTAATGTTCTCCTGCACATATGTATTCAGACTTGAAAAAGCATCTCGACAGTTTTTGAAAGCAGGTTTGACTTTTTTAGCCTGCATATAGGTAGTAGCTGCCGTCAGTGGGAGCACAAGCATCATGCATACAGCAAGCTTTACATTGACCATAAAGATCAAAACAATGGATAACACAAAATACAAAATATTTTCGTATACCGTATAGATCACATACGCCACAAAATGACGGATCGCATCCATATCTCCGGTCTGACGTCCCATCAGATCTCCCGTTCTATTTTTATTATAAAACGCAAAATCTTCTAACAATAGTTTGCGGTATACTTTGTCGCGCATGGTATACAACACACCCTGCGAACTTGTTTCAAACAATACTTGCGAAAAAAATCGGCATACACCCTTGATCACAACCATCGCAAGAAGCAGAATGATCAGCTTCGGTAATAACCCGGTATTTTGCTTTTTAATGACATCATCCACGATCAATTTGGAGATGTATGGCGATGCCAAAGCTGTCGCAGCAAGTATCGTTACAAGTATCAGACCCGACACCATGCGCAGCCAATATTTCTTCAAAAATGAATAAAACCATTTCATTGGAGTCATAGTTTTTTTCTCCTTTCTGTAAATCTGCTACGAAAGTATAGCATAGCAGTAGGTGCTATGCTATAATAAATCTGCACAAAAATTGTACAAATCTATCTTTTTGCAACTTTTTTTGTGCAAATTTTAAAGAATTTACAGAAAGGCTGACTAATACTTATGGATCGCTATTACGAATATACAGACCGCTTAAATGCACCAATCGAAGCTTTTACACATATTACGAACGATCACAACTTTCCTATTTTGCCACACTGGCATTATTTTATAGAATGTATATATCTTACAGCCGGCAATCTGCTTGTCACCTGTGATGAGAATGTATACTCCCTGCAACCGGGAGATTTTATTTTTTTCCCGCCAAAGACTTTACATACTATCGATGTCTTTCCGACGGATTTTGAGCAAAGCCGAGCTGAGAAACCATCGCAAGATCCTGCTTTTACGCTGAAATCGCAAGATTTCTTTATGGATCCGTCGTTGCATGGTTATCTGCCTAACTGTCCGCTGTCTGCCTGCCCTCTTCTGGCATCTCCGCAGGAACCTTTACCGGATCAGGAACACGACAGCATTCATCCGGTGTCAATACCACATTCAGCTGCAGATGTATCGGAGAAATCTCCCTCTATAACGACTGTGGCGGCATCTGACTGCAAAGCGGCTTCCCCGCCAAACATTCGCTATCATGTTTTGAAGTTTGACCTTGGCTTTTTGCAGGCAACGGATAACATGAAAAATCAATTCAGCCGGATCATCTCTCTTGCTTATGAGGAAGATCCTTCCAATATTTTCTTTGGCGACGGCGACATGACAGGTATTCCACTCAAGCAGCTTTTTGTCGACTGTATCGAGGAAATGCGGCTACGCCATTTTGGCTACGACACGATTGCCTGCTCCAAACTTGCGATCTTAATCACAGCGATGACGCGCGTTTGGCTGATGCGCGGACTTAATATGGAAGAAATTTTATTGTCCCGGCAAAGTGACAATCATGAGTTTGAACATATTGCAGAATATATCAAATCGCATTATAATGAACCTTTACGGATTCATGACCTTGCAGAACGGTGCGGAATGAGTTATTCTTACTTTGCTAAATTATTCCGCAGAAATTATCATCAATCCTGCAAGGAATATATTGAATTTGTGCGTATTAACAGGGTGACGGATCTGCTTTTATTCACGAAACTGGATCTGACCTATATCAGTCAGGAGACCGGTTTTTCGGATTGCAGCCATCTGATCCGTACATTCCGCAAATGGAAAGGATGTACACCGAGACAGTGGATGCGCGAATACAATTCCGAATTACAGCAATAACTTTGCCGCACAGACAGCAAAGAACTCTTGAGAAAGTTACCAAAGTGCAACTCCGGCTTACAACCGCAGCCGCACAACTACACTATGAGAAATGGAGATGTCATCATGCGATTATGGCACAATTTTTGGGGGCATTTGCGAACAATTCTACGCCACAAACGACTGGTGCGCCGCAATTGCTTTCGCGCTGGCATTTACTGGCAGGGAATCTGCCATGACTGGTCGAAATATCATCCAATTGAATTTTGGACCGGTGTTCGCTATTATCAAGAAGGCAAACGAAGCCCGAACGCTTATGAGCGCGAAACCATCGGCTACTCTGCCGCATGGCTTCACCACAAAGGACGCAACCGCCATCACTATGAATACTGGATCGATCTTGCTCCGGATCATTCCAAAGTTCTGCAGGGAATGCCGATGCCACCACGCTACGTCGTTGAAATGTTTTGTGACCGCATGGCAGCAAGCCGTAATTACAACCTAGAGAATTACAACGACCGATTACCTTTGGAATATTACGAACGTGGTAAATCGCACTACACCATGCATCCAGAGACTGCAGAACTGCTAGAACGGCTTTTGCATATGCTCGCCGAAGAGGGCGAAGATAAAACTTTCGCTTATATTCGCAACGAACTGGATCTTAAGCATTCCCGCTGGCATTAAACCACTGTCAGCATAATTTACGACCACAGATCAGGGTGACGGCAAAACAGACTTCGGCACTCTGATCCTAGAAAGGATTTTTATGAACTGGAAACAATTTATTTACCGCTATAAACATATATTTGTCGCACTCTATTTTCCGGTGTATATGGTTTGGTTTATGTGGCTGGAGGCACGTGATGATGTACCTTTCACCTACATTCATTGCGCTATAGACGACTATATTCCTTTTTGCGAATATTTTATTATTCCATATTTATTATGGTTTGTGTATGTATTTGCAACATTAGCACTCTTATTTTTCGATCTGAAGCATTTAGAAAACTATTATCAGACAATTGCCACATTGATCATTGGCATGACAGCCAGTCTGTTAATCTATACTTTGTTTCCAAATGCACAGAACATGCGACCGACACAATTTACTCATGACAATATTTTTACACAGGTCATTTCCATGCTGTATGCAACGGATACCGATACCAATGTGCTGCCAAGTATTCATGTATTTAACTCACTTGCCATCCACGCCGGACTTTGCCGCTATGCGACGATCCATAAGCAAAAGATCTGGCGCAACGGCTCTTTTGTACTGTGCCTCTTGATCTGTATGTCTACGCTATTTTTGAAACAGCATTCATTCTTGGACGTTGCTGCTGCGATCGTATTATTTATGATCGTCTCTTGGATCACAAATATATTGTTCCGCAAACGGACAACAAAATAAAAACGAATTTCCATCAAAAAACATCCATATTGTCTTCACAAGACAATATGGATGTTTTTTATCCGATTGGACTGCATTCTTCCTGCAGCCAATCTCTTTCTTCCTGCGTTAAATGCGGGCCAATCTCTTCATAGACCCGTTGATGATATGCATTCAGCAGGCCAAGTTCTTTGTCACTGAGTCCTTTTACATCAATCGCTCTCCGATCAAACGGCACTAATGTCAATGTTTCAAATTCCAAAAAGCGACCAAAATCCGTATGCTCTGCTTCGCAGCATAGGATCAGATTCTCCAGTCGAATACCAAATTTATTTTCCAAATAAACACCCGGCTCATTGGACGTGATCATGCCCGGTTCCAGCGCCGGATCGCCTCCCGGCTGTTTAGAAGCCACATATCGTATTGCATTTGGTCCCTCATGCACATTCAACAAATATCCTACGCCGTGCCCTGTTCCATGCAAAAAGTCACAGCCTATTTCCCACAATGGCTGTCTTGCCAGCACATCCAGATTCACTCCGGTAATTCCACTGTGAAACTTCGCTGCACCAAGCGCCAAATCACCCCGAAGCACTGTTGTATAGTATTTTTTCTGCTCATCGGTTGCTTCTGTGCCCAGCATAACCGTTCGTGTAATGTCTGTTGTTCCCTGATAATAATGTCCACCCATATCTAACAGCAAGAAATTCTCTTCATCTAACATTCGGTTAATTTCCGGTGTCGCACTATAATGCACGATCGCACCATGCTCTGCATACCCGGATATTGTGTCAAAGCTAGGCCCCAAATAATCCTCATCTAATCTTCGAAACTCCTCCAATTTATCCGAAACGGAGATTTCAGATTCCTGCTTTTTATCCGTATGACGCAGCCAATACAACATTTTGGTGATGGCAATACCATCTTTCAGATGTGCAATACGTTCATTTTTCACTTCCGTTTCATTCTTGACCGCCTTCCACATTCCGGTTGGATTCACAACATCCACTAATGTATTTTCGTTCGGCACCTGTGCCGCCAAATGCGCATTGACCACACGCATATCCATTGCTACGCGCTTTCCCTGTCCCATTTTGCGGATATATTGTTCCACTTCTTCATACGGTCTCGTTTCAATTCCCGCCTTCATTAAGGCAGTCTGTATCGACCCGTTCGCACAATTTTTCTCGCAGAACAATACGCCACTCTCTTGCGTAAACACCGCATAAGATAAAAATACCGGACAGCATGGAATATCATTTCCACGTAAATTAAACAACCACGCAATATCATCCAAAGATGTCAGTATAAAATAATCCAAACTCTTTTGTTTCATCCAGTCCCATAAACGGGACAGTTTCGCTTCTCTGCTGACCCCTGCATACTTTAGCGCCAATTCCCATATTGGCTGTTTTGGGCGCTCCGGACGTTCTTGCCAAATATCACCCACCAGATCAACATTACTTTTAACCTTGTATCTGCGTTTCATCGCCATAAGCCATGTGGTTGTCACCATACGGCCATCGCAGCCAAGCACTTGTCCATCTTTTAGTACATTGTCGAGATAAGTGTTCACCGTCGGAACACCATCAAGTCCCATGCGGTATAATGTGATGCCGCTGTCCTGCAACTGTTTTTCTGCTTGAATAAAATAACGACCGTCTGTCCATAAATAAGCTTCATCTTCTCTTACGATAAGAGTTCCAGCTGAACCGCTAAATCCAGACATATAATGACGAGCTTCAAAGTAACTTCCTACGTATTCACTTTGGTGAAAATCGCTGGTTGGAATGATATAAAGATCGATTCCTCTTTCTTTCATAAGTTGTCTTAATTTTGTAATTCTTTGATTTATCATAATGACCTCCTAAGTTCTTTCATTTTAACATTTACCTTCAAGAATGAAAAGACTTAGAGATAAATAAAAAATGAGGAAGGAATCTTGCTGAAAGTGGCATGACGCTAAGGTTTTGGCGGATTTATGCAAATGTGAAAATTTGTCTATTGACAAATATTGAAAAGTGGGAGTAGAATAACGTGCGAAATAAAGAATAAGGTATGTATTGCAAGCGCCACATCTCTAGGAAGTGACATGAACAACACAAAAATAGGGGAGGTGCTTTTGTTTTTACATACATTCTTTAAAGAGGATTTTTGATAAATTCTTATAAATTCGTCATAAATTTATCATAAAGAGTGCTTTTGAAAGCTATATCTGTTGAATTTTAAAAGAATGAGAGTACAATAATCCTCGACAAGAAGAAGGGGGAAAATAAGATGGATGATATTATTCAAAAGTTGATAGAATTCGATCGCCAATGCGTAGAAAAAGTAGAACTTGCGAAAAAGAAAAAAGCAGAAGCTCAATCAAGTATGATGTCGCAAAAATCTACAATTTATAGTGAGTATATTGATAGTCAACAAGATCAAGTAGAAAAGCATAAACAAGATCTATTGAATAAGAATAAAGAAGAAGCACAATTACAAGAAAATGAATTTCATAAATCAATGAAAAATATGGAAGATTTATTTACTCAAAATAAAGATAAATGGGTAGATGAAATCTTTACGAGATGTACTAAATAGAAGGTGTAAAGATGTCTTTATCTTCAAATGCCTTATGTGCAAAAGCTAAAGCAATGTATGGTGGGCGTTTAAATAAGAATGTTTATCTTGATTTAACAAGAAAACAAACAATTGGAGAAGTTGTTTCTTATTTAAAATCTCAAACAAGTTATGCAGATGCTTTAAAAGATATTAATATTAGACATGTTCATCGTGGTCAAATAGAAGATTGTTTAAATCAAGAATATTATCATCGTTGTGCGAAGTTGATGAAATATTCACCTAAGTCTGATGAAGATTTTTATCTATTTGAAATTATTGGAGTAGAAATTAATTTAATTATGGATAAACTTGTTTCTTTACAAGCAAAAGAACAATATAGCTTTAATTTATCAATTCCTACTTATTTAGCGAAAAAGACAAGTTTTAATATTGATGGATTAGTAAACATTGAATCATTCAAAGATCTTTTACAATATCTTTCAAAAACAAGATATTATAAAGTTCTTAAAGAAATTGATTTCTCTGTCCCATTTGATGTTAAAGAAGTTCATATGTGCTTACAATCACTTTATTATGAAAACATTGTTGAAACAATTAAAAAACACTTCAAAGGAAGTGTTCAAAAAGATTTATTAAATATTCTCTATACTTCTATTGAATTAAAGAATATTTCAAAAATCTATCGTTATAAACAATATTTCCATGAATCAGAAGATTCAATCAGAAGTTCACTCTTTTTACAATATTCAAGATTGCCAAAAGATATGATGAATCGTTTAATTAGTGCAAGCGGTCCTAAAGAAGTATTATCTTTATTATCAACTTCTAAATATAACTTCTATATGGATGATAAAGAATTTGCCTATATCGAATATTATGCAGATAGTATTCAATATAATATCGCAAAAAGATACATGCGTTTTTCAAACAGTGCACCACTTGTTTATATGACTTATAGTATTTTACAAAGAATTGAAATAGATAACTTGAAGCATATTGTTGAAGGTATTCGTTATAATCAACCTGTTTCAAAAATTGAAAATACATTGATCTATGCATAGGAGGGAAAAAAATGATTAAGAATACACATTTATATAACATTGTTTTCTCTAGAGATGATTATATGGAAGTTTTGATGAAACTTGAAAATCATCAAGATTCTATTTATCCAGTTAAAGCGAAGAAAGTGATTTCTAATTTAGATCATGCAACTTCTATGGAAGATAGAAATCCATATAACGAAGTATTAGACGAACTTTATAATGTGATGGATGTCTTACATATTGAAAGAGTAGATAGACCCGTTCAAAGTGCATTTTTAAATGTTCGTGAAATTTTAGATTATATTTCAGAAATTCATCAAAAGTTAGATGATATTAATGAAATTAAAAGAGGAATTAAAAAAGATTATTATGAAAATCAAGAAGCAATTGAATTGATTTCATGTTTAAATCGTGATCGTATTTCTATCGATGATATTCATGAATTAAAATATGTTGCTTTAAGATTTGGTAAATTACCATTATCACAAATTGAAAAAATTAAATATTTTGACAGTTATCCATTTGTTTATCAAGAATTATCACATACAGATCAATTTGCTTGGATTGTTTATGGTGGCGTTGAACATAGTATTGGTGAAATTGATAACATTTTCTCTTCAATGAACTTTGAAGAAGTAAAACTTCCAAAATTTGCCCATGGTAAAATGGAAGAAGCAGTTGCTGAATTAAAAGCAGAAGATAAAACAATGGAAGCGTATCTTCAAGAACTTGATCAACGTATTGAAAAAGTGAAAGAAGAAAATGAAGAACAATTACTTGGTGACTTTTGGAAAACATATCGTTTGAAAGAGTTATACAAGAAAGGTAAATATGTAGTTGATTTAAAAACTAAAGCTGCAGTTTATGCATTTAGTTCATTTAATAAAAATGAATTAGAAGATATTGTAAATGTTCCTGGAATTACTATTCATGAACTTCCTATTGATACATATCAAGATCAAGGAATTGAAGGTCCTGTTTATGTTGAAAACAACACACTTTTCCAACCATTTGAATGCTTATTCACATTTAAACCTGGTGAAAAATTTGATCCAACAGTGATTGCTGGTGTGGTTATGATGCTTTCAGCACTTGTTTTACTTGGTGATTTAGGAGTAGGTGTTTTAGCTATTCTATTATCATTTATTATTAAAGGTAACATCAGTAAGTTACTACAACGTGTAGGAGCTGCTGTTACAATAGGAGGACTATTAAGTGGAACAGTCTTCTATAGTATGTCACTTTATAATTCAATCTTTGTTGTAGGTACAAACTATGCAATGCAAATTGGATTATTCTTTGTAGTGAAAAAAGTGACAAAAAGATCAACAAAGAGTAAAGGGGGACTGTCATGGCAATAGCGAAATTAAACTTGGTTAGCCTTGATTTTGATAAAGACAATTGTAATGATGTGTTACTTGAGCTTTATCAAAGAGATGATTTTCATCCCGAGCTAGCAAGCAAGTTTACGGATAGTGTTGCTGGTCTTTCAGCTTACAACAATGACAATCTTTATGAAGAATTGTTATCAAGAATTGAAGAAATGAAAACAAAATATCATTTTGAAGTTCCTGAAGTTGAAACAGATTCGCAACTTAATGTATTTAGAGCTAAAGAATTTTTAGATGATTTATTTTTAGATATTGACCGTATTGATGCTGTTAAAAAAGAATTGACAAAGATGATTGAAGAAAATGATGAAGCTATCATTACTTTGAATCATGTTGAAGGTTCTAATATTGACTTTGATCAATTATTTGGAACACGATATTTAAAAATAAGATTCGGTAAACTTCCTCTCAATAATGAAGGAAAGTTAGAGTATTATGAAACATTACCATTTGTTTATAAAGCATTTCAAAGAGATGATAAATATGTATGGTGTATGTATATGACAACACCTACAGATGCTCCTGAAGTGGATAATGTTTTTACATCACTTTATTTTGAAAAAATCCATATTCCTGAATTCGTTCATGGTTCATGTGAATTAGCTGAAAAAGAAATTCAAAATGAATCTGATTCAGCTAAACAATACAGCCAAGATTTACAAAATAGAATTGATAAAACAATTTCAGAAAATATGGAAGAATTAACACGTATTTATAGTGTTGCTAAAAAATTAAATTCAGTTTATGCAATGCAAAAATATATTGTTAAATTAGGTGATAAATTAAATGTTCATGGATTTGTCCCTAAGAATGATTTAGATAATTTCAAAAACACTTTTGAAAGTATCGATGGTGTTAAACTTGAAGTTTTACCTGCTACATCAGATGTACGTCTAGAACCACCAACAAGACTTAAAAATTCATGGTTTGCAAGACCATTTAGAATGTTCGTCGAAATGTATGGTGTACCTCGTTACAATGATGTAGATCCAACATTATTAGTTGCTATTTCATATACTTTATTATTTGGTATTATGTTTGGTGACTTAGGACAAGGTATTATTCTTTCTTTAGTAGGCCTTGTTGCTGAAAAGAAATTTAATTTAAAATTAGGTGGCGTGGGAGTTCGTTTAGGTATTTCCAGTGCAATCTTCGGTGTATTCTTTGGTTCATTCTTTGGAAATGAAGAAATCTTATCTGAATATTTCAAAGGTTTCTCATTCTTTAATGCAATGTCACCAGAAAATACAATGACATTATTAATGGCTGCCATTGGACTTGGTATTGTCTTAATTCTTATTTCAATGACATTCAGTATTGTTTTGAACTTTAAAAAGAAAAATATCGGTGAAGCGATTTTAAGTCAAAATGGTTTATGTGGGGTTACATTCTATGTTGCTGTTATTGTTGCAGCACTTGGAATGCTTACAGGACAACATTTTGTAAATATTTTCTATATTTTAATTTTAATTGTATTACCACTTATCTTAATGTTCTTAAAAGAACCGTTAATTAGAAAATTAGAAGAACATGGTGAAATGTTCCCAAATGGTTTTGGAGCATTCTTTGTTGAAGGATTCTTCGAATTATTTGAAGTAGTCTTATCATTTATTACAAACACAATGTCATTCTTGCGTGTCGGGGGATTCGTTTTATCGCATGCTGGTATGATGCTTGTTGTTTATACTCTTGCTGAAATGGTAGGAGGATTTGGTGAAATCATCGTCTTGATTTTAGGAAACGTTTTTGTAATGTGTCTTGAAGGATTGATTGTTGGTATTCAAGTATTACGTCTTGAATTCTATGAAATGTTTTCACGTTATTATGAAGGAAATGGAATTCCATTTAAAACTATTAAGGAAGATTAAATTCAAGGAGGAAATTTATTATGACAGTATTAGAAATTTTATTACCATTAGTTGCAGTAGTTTTATTAACATTACCATTAATTAAAGTATTTACAGGAAAAGTATCAGCTCAAAGCGCTAAAAGAAGATTAGGTGTTCATATCAGTGGTTTCGCTGGTGCCGTTGTTTTATGCTTATTAGTTGCTATGTCAAATTCAAGTGTATTTGCAGCAGGTGAAGTTGCTACAATCACTGGTACAATTGCTCAAGGTTTAG
>OJMG01002264.1_pt1 | contig 16606 bp, 8 predicted proteins | sample 1597141 | NCBI WGS metagenome assembly OJMG01 (sample SAMEA2452119, study PRJEB22498) | human gut metagenome | biome: human feces; feature: human gut; material: feces | place: Australia | collected 2012 | reverse complement strand
TTTCTGTAACAGGAAATCCAACATCTTGGGTTACTACAGATGTTACATTAAAAGTATCCGCTAGTGATTCTGTCTCTGGATTAAGCAGTGTTACAGTAAATGGTAAAGCATTATCGTTAAATAATGGTGTAGTAAACTATACAGTATCAGCTAATGGTACTTACACATTTGTTGCTACCGACGTTGCTGGTAATACAACAACACAATCAGTTGTTGTCAGCAAGATTGATAAAGTAATTCCAACAGCCCCTGTTATAACAGGTGGTTCGACAACTTATTCAGACACAAATGATGCAAAGGGAGTAAAGGTTTATGTTAAAACTGCAGGAACAACAGGACCAAGTGGAATTAAAGAATATGAAATACAAGCACATAACTATTTAACAGATATAACACCAAAATTTAGAAAAACTGTTAGTGGATTTACTATATCAGATAAAACATATACAACAACAAATAGTGATCCATATATAAGATTTGATGATTTTGGTCCAAATGGTGTATATTTCAATAATGTTATAATAGCATTTACACAACCTACAACAAAGGATATTAGTTTAAGAGTATATGCATGGGCAAAAGGAAGTAGTCCATCTGCTGGTCAAAAAATTTCAGTGACTGTACCTAAAGGTACAAATGGATGGTATTATGTTCCTAATTTTACAGCTGGAACATATGATGGATTACAATTCAACTTTGGAGGAACAGCAGGAGACACATATACAATTAATTCATTTAGATATGTAAATAGTACATCTAGTTCTAAAGCAAGTGATAATTATGCCTATACTGAAAGTAGAAGAGGACAAACTGGTATATATTATAGAACAGTAGCAAATAATGGATTGAAGTCTAGTTGGACAACATTAGATGCAAATAGTTGGGCATATATTAGTAAAGCAGTTGCAGAATCTAATGGCTTTAGATATACAACATTGCAAAAAGCTATTGATTTCGCGAAAAATAATACAGCAACATCTATTTCAGTATTAAAGGATACAGCAGAAAATATAAATATTGCATCAACTAAAAATATCGTTTTAAATGGTAATAGTCATACAAATGAAGTTGCGAGTGGTGTTTCATTCACGAACGCGGGTACACTTACAATTAACAATGAACAAATTGTATCAAATTCTGGTCGTGCCTTATACGTATCAAGTGGAACAGTATCAATAGCAAATAATAGTTTATACATTGTAAGTACCTCTAACGGACAAGCTATTTATGTGAATGGTGGAACTGTAAATGTTACATCTGGTAATTTTGCTAGTCACAAAAACTCTTGTGTAGTATTACATAGTGGAACTCTTAATGTAAAGGGAGGAAAATTTGAGGTTGGTGCAAATAGTACTAATATAGTATTGTTTGAAAGTGGTACATTTAATATGACTGCTGGTACGTTAGGATCTATAAGAGATGATTATGGTAGTAATTGTCCTGGTTCAATAACAATTGCTGCTGGAAATTCCGGAACGACAACCATTTCAGGTGGTACCATAAATGGATGTATTGGTGTAAATCAATATTCTACAGCAACTGGTAAAATTAATATTACTGGAAAATCTACAGTGATAAATTCGTTACATACAGGAATTTTAATGCAAAGCAAAAAAAGTGGTTTACTTTCTGTTGGAACAAGCGGTTCAACAGATACAGAACATCCAAGAATAAATGCAACAGGAGAATATTATGCAATAGATATGGGTGATTCTACAGCAAAATTTACAATGTATAGTGGTAGATTAGTATCTGATCGTTCAACAACTTTTGTTGGATCTCATAATTCAATAACAGGCAAAACATTCACAACAACAAAAGCCGCAAATGGAAGGTATTATACTATTTGGAAATAATAAAGAAACAAGGTTTTAAACCTTGTTTTTTTTAAAATAAAAACCACTTCGTTTGAAGTGGTTAAATTATTTCTTTTGTTAACATTTTACTAAGTTCTTTTTCATTACATTCTTTATTTTCTGTATTTAATTTACCAATGATAAATATATTATCTATATTACATAAATTATTGTCACTTAAATCAAAGAAATCTTTATCATTTAATTTTAAGAAAACACTAAAATATTTATCATTATAAATTCTTCCTATTTTACCTTTTAATTTCTTTTCATTTTTTTCCATAAAACCAAAGTATAAGTTTTTATTATATGTTTTCATAAATACCTCGCATATAAATAATAACACAAAATAAATAAAAGTAAAGTCTAAATTTGTTACAAAAGAAAAAAGTCATATGACTTTTTAATCAACTAATGGATTTCCATTAGCATCAGTATTAATGCTTCCTGTTAGAATTAAAATTCCTTCTATTACACCCCAAATTGCACCAATTCCACAAGTGAATAATGTTACAAATATTTGAGCAATACCTTTACCAGTATATCCTAAATAGAAGCTATGTACTCCCCATCCACCAAAGAATATACCAAGTAATCCAGCAGCCATTTTAGATTTTCCTTCAGGTTTAACAGCTGTAACAGTTGTATTTACTTGTTCAGAATTATTTGTTGTTTCTGAAGCATTACCACAATTACTGCAGAAGTTTTCACCTTCTTTAAGTTCTGTACCACATTTTGGACAAAATTTAGCCATTTTTAACACCTCCATTACTACAATAATATCATAAATACAATTATAAATAAATAGTTTATCTTATTTTTGTTGGTATAAGATAATTAAATATAGGAATATTTCTTAAAATCATATAAATAGAAATAATTAATGCTAAAATTATTAATGATTTTAAAGTTGGTTTTTTAAATTTTCCTATTTTTATATATAAATATATTTGGTAAATGATATATGGTATGAATAATATTAATAAAATAAAAAATAATGGATTGTATCTAAATGCCTGATAAAAATCAAGTTTTATAATTGATTTTATCATTCTTGTAAAACCACATCCTGCACAATATATATGAAAAAATTTCCTATATATACACTCAAAGTTTATTATTTCTAAAAAAGATAAACTTAAGGATAAAAATATTATTATAAATACAATATAAATTATTCTTTTTTTCATATTTTAATATAATGCAGTAGCATATCCTAGTACATTAGTAATTATGTATAAAACTCCTGGAACAAATATTAATATTGTACTAATAACAATACCTGAAATAGCAAGGCCTTTACCATTAGTACCATTTTTATTACAATTAACAAGTCCAACAATAGAAAAAATTAATGCGATTACAGATGTAAATCCACAGCAAAAAAACGATACAAGTGATAGAACGAATCCGGCAGTAGCGAATCCATCAGTTTTATTAGTATTATTAACAATATTTATAACTTCAGTATTATTTTTATTTATTGCATTTCCACAGTATCCACAAACATTATCATTTTTATCAATTTCTTTACCACAATATGTACAAAATTTAGCCATATTAGCACCTCCACTACAAGTATAATATCATAAACAAAAAGATAAATAAATCTTTTTGCAATATTATTTACTTTTCCTTATATTTATAGTAAAATAAATGTATTGATAATAGAGGTGCTAGATATGGATATAAAGAAAATTTTAAAAAATAAAAAGGTGTTAATTTCATTGGTAGTAGTAATATTAATCATTATATTTATAATATTTGTTATTAACAATAAAAATGATGATATGGAAAATGCAGGTATTTCAAAAGTTAAATATAGAACTTATACAAAAACATCTAATTGGACAAAATGGCAAAAAAATGGTTTAGCTAGTGGAGATTTAAAGAACTCTATAACAAATGTTGAAATAAGTTCAAAAAAAGATATTTATAATGTTCAATATTATTTTGATAATAATTGGTCTGATAGTAATGATAATAATAAAGAAATAAAAGGAATTAGAATATTGAATGCTGCATCATTTTTAAAAAATTATGATGTGTGCTACAGAACATATAACAAAAAAGACAAATGGCTTAATTGGACTTGCAATGGATCAATATCAGGTAATATAAATGAAAATATTACAGCAATAGAAATAAAAACTATTCCTAAAAAAATAATCAAATCAGATTATTTAAAAGATTATATAGAAAATAATAATGAAAGTAATATAGGATTTTAGTGAGAAGGTGAATTATGAAAAATAAAAAGAAAAAAATTGTATTAGCTACAATAATTATAATACTTGGAATTATTTCATATTTTTTTATTGATTCATATTTATTCAATAAAAAAGAAAAAAAACCTAAAAATTATGCATATATTACATATATTGTAACTGATTATGATAAAACCAAAAATTCAGATTTTAATAATATATTAACTTATGCGGACGAAATATTAAACTCTTACTCATTTTCAGAAGTTGCAACTAAAAATGGGGATTATTATGAAGCTACAATTACTGGGATGAATAATGCTACTTTTAAAAATATCGCAAAGGTAACGTTTGGAATTAATAATACACATGGTGAAGTAATTAATGATGCTAAATATGACGAAAAAACAAGAAAAATAAAGATACCAAAAAAATATTTCGAAAATGAAGAATATTCTAAGTATGGTGGTAGACCTGTTAGATTAGAAATAGTTAGTAGAATAAAAAAAGAGGATTATGAAAAAAATGAAATCAACTTAAAGATTAATAAGTTTATTACAACAAAAAAGATTATAAAAACAAATGAACCAACTGCTAAAACAAAAGTATCTATTTTTAAATTTAACAAAGGAAAATATATAACAAAAGATGATATTAAAGTTTATGTTAATAATAGTGATTATTCAATTGATTCAAAATATTATGATTATGATGCTAAAACTGGAGTTCTAACAATAGAAAGTAACCCATTATATCTTAATAATGTTTATGTAAAAATTAGGAAGTTATCATTATTTAAAAATAAAATGATTAACTTCTTACATATAGGGGATACATATGCTGATGATACTGAAGAGGGTGCTTTACAGGATTTAGATTATGAATATAAGGATACTGATTCAACACAAACAGATATAACAAAAGTATCTGAATGGAAAGTAAATAGTAAACGTTATCAGTTTATATATATTGCAGGTGGTGTTGGTGGAAATAATATGGATTATTATTATTCTTTTAATACTAGTAATGCATCAGAAGGTGATCCTTATTATCATGGTGGTCAATATGGATGCAGAGAAGCAGTATCAGATGTATGTGATCAAATCAATTCAACTGATTTAGAAAAAATTGATAATGCAATTGATAGCGCAGAATCAGGATCATCAATGCTTGATGGTGCTGAAAAAAATTTCTATGTATATATAGATACAATTACCTTTCAGGGAAAACTAAAGGGTTCAGATACTTATACTTCAACATTTACAATAAAGGTAAATAAATGGATTATATTATATTGTATGGATATAGATAAGGATTTTTTACTTAATGAAAATCCAGGTGGTGGTCTTATTCCTAGTGGGTTGAATTTATTTTCAAAATTAACTGTTAATAATGCTAGATCAGTGAGTATATCATTTAATAGTTACAATACAAGTGACAAGTCAGGTAATTATGTTACTACACAATTAGCAAGAGGACAAATAAATGCAACTATGGATATCAAGGCAGAGTTAAAAATTCAAAAGAAAGAATATAATTTTTCAAATGGTGAAACAAGTGTTGCTCAAAATAGTTCTAGAAAAGGAATATTGTTTAGAGTTTATTCTGGTTTTAGTAAAAAAAGTGATGGTTCTATTGATTATTCTGATTGTAATGGTAAAATGTTACAAGAGAAAAGAACAAATAGTTCAGGAACAGTAACATTTAAAAATTTACCGTCAGAGGGATTATATTGTGTAAAAGAATTATTTAATGAATCAGCAAAAACAGCAAGATCATCAATCTCTAATAAGGATTGGACAAGGGATGCAGATTGTAATGGCAAAGGTGAAGGAGAAGAAAAAGAAGATGGTTCAGGTGGTAAGGTTCTTAAAGCTTTAACAACAGGTCAGGTTACTACAAATGATGATAAAACAAATTACTATTGTAATATTCCTGTAAAATATTGCTTCAGAGTAAAAAAACAAGATAATGAAGGAAAATGTGATGATTCTAAATCAGTTGTGAAAGGTATTGATTTTCAATTAAAAAAAGGATCTACTAATGTTGGAAATGCTGTAACGACAAATTCAAGTGGTATTGTAACTTTTAGCAACTTATCTTATGAAGATTACAAGTATGAGGAAGTTTCAAAAAGTGGTACAAAGGCTACAGAGTATTGTAATGGGAAAAAGATTGGTGATCATAAATACTATAATACAAAACCGGTTTCTGGAATGGCTGAAAAAGAAGAATTAACAGAAATGGACAGAACTGTCAAAAAAAGTGGTAATAATATTACTATCGAATATTCTTGCCCATCAAGTAATGTTAAGACATATAATAAACCAAATAACAGATATCACTATTGTGTAGTAGTTAAAAAAGTTGATGCAAATACAGAAGCCGCTCTTGAGGGTGCAGTATTTAATGCAACAAATGCTATTGGTTTCCAATATAATAGTGCAGGAGCAGCATCATTTACATTGGGTGATGGTTTAGCATATTTCTATTTAGGAGAAAATGATTCAACAGAAATAACAGAAGTAGAAGCTCCAGCATCATATGCATTATCTACAGAAACTATATCAGCTAAAGGAGTTCTTCTTCCAGATGGAAATACAGCAACCGCAGGTCCAGAATTTGTTACAGCATGTCAACAAGCATATAAAGATGCAGGAATAGAAGAAGCAAAATATACTATGAAAGATCAAAAGTTATTAATTAACTGGTATAAAGAAAATGAAAATGGAAAAGCAGTATCTGGTGCAAGATTTAATGCTAGATATACAGATGAAAATAATTCATATAAATATATAAAAGTAAAAATGTCAGATTCTGGTAATAGAGTAAAAGTTGATTATCCAGAAAAATCACCACAGAAAAAATGTTATGTATTTGATTCTTTTGCAACTGAAACTCAAAAGAATAATCTTCAAAGTACAGAACAGAATCCAGTTGATTTAGTATCAGATGATAATGGTGAAGTATGTATAATTGGAGTACCTAATAATGGTAAAAAAGTTGGGGACAATACTCAAGCTCAAGGAGCTTATACAGTTGTAGAAACAAAACCTGCTAAATATCATACATTTAGTAATAAAAAAACAATACAATTAAATTTAACTACATCTATTCAAGCAAAAACAAGTAACAATACATTTACAAACTATGAAACAGAATTTGAATTTACAAAAGATGTATCTTCTGGAGATAGTAATACTGAAATAATTATTAATGGTGTTAAAAAGACATTGAAAGAGTTAACTACTGAAGAATTACAAAAAATAGAATTTAATATATATAATTCAAACGGAGATATATTACATTTTGTTAAAAATAGTGATGGAACTTATGACTTCGCTGGTAATGATAAAGATGCACCTAGTAATTTAACTAGTGCTAGTAGTGCTTTATATCTTAATCAAAATAGGAAATTAAAAGTATTACATTTACCAGAAGGAACATATTCAATAAAAGAAAGTCAAGGAAGTACATGCACTAATAGTACTGATTCTAGTAAATGTTTTGGATATTACTATCCAAATTATAGTTCAAATAGTAGTCATCAATTTACAATAACTGATTGTTCAAGTTCAAAAGCTACATCATGTACTACATATGGAGTAGTGACTCAAAAATTGACTAATACACCTACTGAAATAACATTTACTAAAAAAGATTTTTATAGTTATTATGATGCTGCAGATAAAAATAAGAGTGAAGAAAATGTTAAATTTGAAAATGATAAAGAGAGAAATGATTTTGATAAAATCGTATTTAAAATAAAAGATTCAAGTGGTAGATACTTAACTCTTAAAAAAGTAGCAAACCACGGAAATTGTTCAACAGATGACAGTTATAGTGAATATAGATATGTAAGCTCTGATCAAACAGATAAAAATGGAACAGAATTACATACATGTGGTGGACATATTAAAATAACTAATTTATGTAGAGGTAATGAATATACAGTAGAGGAAGTAAGTGTTCCAGATGGTTCAGTTTATGTTAAAGAAAATACAACATCAACTCCAACAAGTGCTAAATATCAAATACCTTGTACAGAAGGAGATACAACACATAAAACTACAACAAATATAATAAATGATAAACCAACAAGAGTAAGATTTGAAAAAAGAGATTCAAAATATAATTATTTAATAGATGATGAAACAACAACATTTGAAGTATACAAATGTAAGAAAGGAACAGAATGTCATCCGGCTGATTATAAAACAGTTGCAGAAAGAGAAAAGAATGGAATGACATTAGTTAAATTTAGTCCAAGAGCTGTAATAACAAAAGATGAAGAAGATCCAACTGATGCAGCAGGATTAGCTGGTGTAGAAGTATATAAAAAGATAAGTGATAGTGATGTTTCTAAAGGACAAAAATATGTAACTAGTTTACATCCATATAAAGGATTACTTATATTAAGATATTTAGAATCAAATGATTCAAATTCAAGTTATGTATTACTTGAAACAGTTGCTCCATATAATTATTCACTACCATCAGGTAGAAATGCAGAAACAAGATTTACAGTAACAAATACAACTGTAAAAGTTGATGAAATAGATGTACCAAATAAACCAACGTCATTAATAATTAGAAAATATTCTGATGATGGAAAACTACTTCCAGGCGCAGAGTTTAAAGTATATGAAGGAACTAGTTGTAATTCTAATTTATCAGCAATGAATCAACCTAAAAAATTATTAAAATTAAAAACAATTAGAGATGGTGTATATGAAAATAGACCAGAACAAGATACAGATACAGTACTAACATGTACTGATAAAGATGGTGCTAAATGTAGTGATATTGCAGTAAATAATATGACTAGTTTAACTTATAAAAACTATCAAAATACATGGGCTGATTTTAATGAATCACTTACAAATGATAATAAAAAAGTCCAAATAAAAGAAGGGGAAGCTTTAATTCAATACTTAGAATATGATCATTGTTATATAATTGAAGAAACAAAAGCTCCTAAAGGATATTCACTTCCAAAGAACGATGAAGATAGATTTACAATGGTAACAATACCAAAAAATACAGAATATGTATCTGATACATACAAAACACTTATTAATAAACCAACACCATTTACATTCTACAAATATGATGAATATAATAACTTATTAGATGGTGCAGAGTTTAAATTACAAAAACTTGATTCAAATAAAAAATATCACGATATAACAGTAACAAAAGAAGAAACAGAAACTGGTGTATTCTATAAAGTTGATAAGAGTACAGATAATAAAGTTATAACAACAAAAGATGGTAAAGCAACAGTATACTATTTAGAAGAAGGACAATATAGAATAGTAGAAACAAAAGCAGCACCAGGAAAAGAACTTGGAAAAAATCCAAATGTAGCAACATTCTTTGTAGATAGTGCAGGTAATGTTTATGGTAATTCTATAATAGTAAATAAAGCAAAAACAGAAACATTATCATTTACATCAAGTGCGAGTGCAGAATTCTTAATATGGAATAGAACAGGACAAACAGTAATAAGATATGGTTTAATAATTTCATCAATAGTAGCTGTAATAGTAGCACTTATGATAGCACTTAGAATAAAGAAGAAATCAGAGTAAGGTGGGATAGTTAAATGGAAAAGAATAAAAAGAAAAAAAAGACCATTGAACAAGAACTAAAAAGAGATAAAATTATGCTTGTTATAACATCATTAGTAATAGTTATATTATTGTCTCTTTTGGTTGCATCTAGAAATTATAGAGATTTTAGTGCTATTAATATAAAAACAAATAATAAAACTATATTCTCTATCTCTGATTTAACTATAAATAATTTAAAATATGGTGATAATGAAGAAAAAGTGTTAAAAGAATTAGGAACTCCAATAAAAGAAAGTAATAAAACTAGAGATAAATATTCATATAAAGAATTAGAGTATAATAATTTAAAAATAACATTAAGAGAGAATTACGATGATTATATTCTTACTGGTGTTGAAATAAAAAGTGATAAATATGTAATAAATAGAAATATAAAAATTGGTAATAGTATTGTTAAAACAATGAAAAAGTTTAAAGTAGAAAATAAAAGCGGGCAATATTTATATGGTAATTATTCTATTGGTTCTTTAAGCGATGAAGAAATAACAGATACAATTTATTTTGGTGTTAGAAATAATAAAAAAGTTGTATATGTTAATAAAGATGCAACCGTAAATGATATGTATTCTAATATATCAAAATTAACATTAGATTATAAAAAAGGAAAAATAACAAAAATTACTTGGAGTTATGATTTTGAATAAAAAATATGATGAAAAAAATCATATTTTTTTATTTACAAAATAAATAGATTTTTACTTTATATAACTTGAAAAAAATATATCAAATTGATATAATTGTTATAGAAAATAGGTGAGTGTATGAAAGATATTTTGAAAAATAAAAAAAATAAATATATTTTTATTTTAGTAGTAGTTTTTTTAGTTATTAGTTTTATTATATATGGAAGATTTGCAAGTGCAGACACTGCGGCTAATAAAGTTGCAATAAGAAGTGTAAAAATGACTAAAATTACAACAGGGACATCTACATTTGATTCAAGTGATGGATTAAATTATTCAGATACTAATTCTTATTCAGTTATAGAAGGTTATACTGCTGGTAATGATAATAACGCTGATAATAGAATTGTTAGATCTTTTGATGAACTTTCTTATAATTTTAAATATTCAATAATGGGTAAAGATGGAGTAACAGATTATGAAGATAGAACAGTCTCAATTAAAGTTACAATACCAGATTCAGTTGCAAAATATGTTTCTTTTGATAAAAACGCTGAAGCTAATGAAACATCTCATACATATACTTTTACGGGAGTTGATACTTATGGTGAATTTAATTCAACAATTACATTATATGTTTTAGGTGCTCCTAATGGTACAAAAATTAGTCCTAAATTTGAAGTACAAGAAAGTACTAATACTGATTCGAATTATTTAATTAGTTTAGGAAATGTATCAGATAGTGCAACAAACTATGAATATGATAGTGATAAAACAAATAAATATAGTACTGTAAGTAATACACCAGGATTTAGAAACTATATGCCAACAGTAGTTTCATCTAAGGAAGCAGATTATAATGTTAATTTAGTTGGACAAACAAATGAAGGACAAAAATCAATATATAAAGATAATACAGGTAGATATTTAACTTATGTTTTTGGAATAGAAATAGTAGGAGATAATACAAAAGGTCTTAAGGGTGTTACTATGCCAGATGGATCAGATATATCATTTAATGTTTCTGCTTCACAAAATGGTTCTAATAAATCAGTATTTATGGAAGACAGTTGGTTAAGACTTTATGGTCCAAATTCAGTATCAGGTATAGAATCAGTTGCAAGTGCAAATCCATATAGTACTAACTCTAGTGGAAGTAAACTTATTAATACACCAGGTCAAATAAAATTAACAAAAGTATCAGATTCAAATTATTCCGTATTAGCGTCTGATTATAAAATAACATATGCAAAGGCAACACTTAATGCTGATGGAACATCAATTTCAAATAAATCACATTATATCGCAACATATGCTGCAACAGTATTCTCACCAAGAACTTCAGAAGATGGTAAAAATGATATCAATACAACACTAAATATAAAAAATTTAAAAATAAGAGATACTAATGGTTCAGAAATAACACTTGCAAATTTTGAAGCAAGTGCTATAAATAAATATTATGAAATTGTTGATTATTCATTACAAGGTGAATATTATGATCAGGCAAATAGTAAAATTTCAACAGATGGTAACGGTAAAGGTGCTGTTTCTAAAGGTGAAACAGTAGTTTATAAAACAACATTTAATTATAAGAAAACAATGTCAGATCAAGGATTGAAAGAAGTAATAAAAGTAGATCCAAATGCATATAGAGTTATTCAAAATGGAGATAAAGATATTAAAATTACAGTAGAAGGTGCTGGAGATAAGAAATTATCACAAGATGATTTTGAAGTATTATATATATCTGGAGATTTTAATAATTCGAATTATACTGCAGTAACAGATGCAAAAGTAAGTGCTGAAGATTTAAGTACTGTTCAAACTGCATGTAATACTGTAAAACAAAATATAAATACTTATTCAAATGACCAAATAATGAATTTATATGGTGGACCATGTATCAAAGCAAATGATAATTTTGAACAAATATTTGAAAAAATATCAGATGCAAAAGATAAAGATAATAAAGAAATTCCTATTACTAAAATAGTTGTTCAAACAAAGAAAGGTATAATATTACCTGATTCGGCTAAAGTAATAGTTGAAATTAATTTAAGAGTTAGAAATGTTAGTGATTTAACACAAACATATCAAACAGTAGTAATGGCAAAATCATCAGATTATGATAGTAATGTAACATATTATTCACCAAGAATAACTAATGATTCAAATAGTATTACAAATCCTAATAACTATAATAAAACAATATATAAAGGTAGTAATATATCATCAATTGATTCAGATAGCCCATGGGGTGATTCATTAAAAATAGTTAACTTTACATCAAGAGAAGATGTAACAGTTACAAATAAAGAAAAAGATGGAAGCGTAAAAATTAACTATAATGTAAGTAATGGTGAAACAATTAATTATAATGTTAAAACAACAATAACAGATTTAAATGAAAATGTTGGTGCGGATGATGTTTGGTATATAAATAGTTTAAAAATATATGTAACTATTCCAAATGGTCTTACATATGTACCAGATAAAAAGTTAGGTGAACCAACTGTTACAAGTGATAATAATAATACTTATTTAACATATGTACTTCCATATACAAAACCAAATATGGAAATACCTGAAATTAATTTTAAAGCAACATTATCTCCTACATTAGTAGGAACTGGTATTCCATTAACAGTTACTAGTACTGTTGAAGCAATTAATATAAATGGTGAAAAAGATACAAGTTATTTTAATTACTTAACAGGAAACTTCACAATATATGCAAATGGTGAAAATAAAGTAATATTAACACAAAAACATGATAATAATGGTTCTAAAGTAGAAAAAAATAGTGAATTTGGTTATGTATTAAATATGTATAATAATACAACTGGTGATATTAATGATTATGCTATTTTAGATAAATTCCCAAGTAACGGAGATAAAAATGGTTCTAAATTTAATGGAACATATAAAGTAAAATTAGAAATGCCAAGTTCTCTTGGAACTGCAAAAATATATTGTTCTACTCAAGCATCAAATTTAATTGAAGAAGAAGTAAACAATAAAAATAATGAATTCGAAGAATGTAATATTGCAAATGAATTTATGGATGTAACTGCAATTAAAATTACTGAAATTAACTTAAAACAAGGTTCATATTCAGATGATATAAAAGTTATAATAAAACCTGAAAATAATAGTTATTCAGATAAATATATCAATTCATTTGTAGGATATAACTCATCACTAGGAAATGTATCTTCAAACAAACTTGAAACAAGTGTAATAAGTAGATCTATATCAGGTAGAGTATTTATGGATAATAATGAAAATGGTATAGAAGATAGTTCAGATACTTATTATAAAGATATGAGTATTACTTTATATAAAGTAGATCAAGATGAAAATTTATCAAAAGTTGATACTACTTTAACAGATGAAAATGGTAAATATGTATTCAAAGATCTTGAAAAAGGTAATTATAAAATAAGAGCAGATTATGATAGCTCATCATATGATTTAACATTAAGATATGCAACAGAAGATAAAACAAAAGATTCAGATGGTTATAAAGTTGGCGATAATATTATTGAAATCGGAATTGATAGAAATAATATGGGATATCCCGGAATAAGATTAGATCAAAAAACTGAAGAAGTATCAGATTTAAATATAGGTTTAATTCCAATAAAATCTTTTGGATTTGAAATTAAAAAATATATAACAAAAGTAGATTTAAATAATAACGGAGTATTTAATTCTTATACATATGATAATCAAACAAAAGTTATGTTAAGTGTAAGAAATAGTTTATATGCATCCGCAAGAGTATATTATGGAATTGAAATAACAAATAATTCAACTTCTGCTGGTTATGTAAAATTAATTAGTGAAGATATACCACAAAATACTGTATTTAACGCAGATGATTCAATTAATAAAGATTGGTTCTATTCAGATGGTACACTAAAAAGTGTAGCACTCGAAAATGATTTAATTTCACCAGGTGAAAAGAGATATTTAACTATAGTATTAGATGTACCAGCAAGTGAATATGGTAGATCATATATAAATACTGTGTCCTTATTAGAAGTAGAAAAATATGAACCAACTCAAGAGGCAGAAGATACAAATGCTGATTCTAATTCATATAAAGTTGGTGAAGCAGTTAGATATGCAGGTATTGATTTCCATGTTATAAATACTGAAAATAAAGATGGAGAACAAATATTAACTTTACTTGCAGATTCAGGAACTATAAGTACTAAAATGGGTCATACAAATTCAGCAAATGATATATATAAGTGGAGTAATTCAAAAATAAATAAATATATCAATGGTGATTTTGTAAATCAAAATAGTTTGAATTTACCAATATTAGTAGATAATAGTGTTTGTGATGATGCATCAGGATTACAAGCAGCATCATATGGTGGAACACTTGCTAGTGAAGGTAAATGTATGTCTAATAAGTATGGTTCATATAAAGTAAGATTATTAACAGAAACTGAATATAACAAATTAAAAGCTAATAATAGTTCTGATTTATCTTGGTTATATGGTTCAAATGATTTCTGGCTAATGAATTCTGTATTTATGACACAAGAAAAAGATGTATATGGTAATATAATTGATACAACAAATGTAAAAAATCTAGCTAAATATGTAAGTAAATCATCTACATCAATTCAAAATGGATATAATAGTTCTAAAAATAAATGGGTTACTGCAAATACTGCAAAAGAAGTAAGACCTGTAATAACAATTTCAAATAAAAATATTATTCCAGAATAATATAAAAATGCACAAAAAAAGTGCATTTTTTTTAATAAAAAAGGATAATAACTACTGACAAAAAAGAATATATAAGATATAATTAAATATAGTAGGAAAGACTAGAAGGAGTAGGATGAAAATGAAGAAATACTTAGGTAAAATAAAGTATGTAATATTAACAACATTAATAGTCCTATTCTTGTTTACGACAGTAGCGTATTCAGGACTAGCAAGTAAACTCGCAATAACATCAGAAGTAATGTTTAGAGCACTAGCGGATATAAGAGTAACAAATATAAAATTAGAAAAAACAACAGGAAATGCACTAGAAAGTTATGAACCAAAATATAATGTAGATGCAACAACAACAGGATTTGAATTACCAAGTGCAGACTCAAGTATAACATATAGAGTAACAGTAACAAATAGGGGAAAAAGAAATCAAACAATATATGAATTTATAAAAAATAGTATAAATGCAGATGGAGTAAATATAAAAATAGAAGGCTACACAGAAAAAGATATAATACCATATGAATCAAGTATAGATTTCTTAATAACATTTACAACAACAAACCCAAGTAATCAGACAATAAATGTAATAGAAAAATATGATTTTAGAGAAGTATATACAATAGAGTATGATGCAAATGGAGGAACAAATGCACCAAAAGAACAAATAAAATATCAAAAAGAAGATATAGCATTAAGAGAAGAAATACCAACAAGAGAAACATATAAATTTGTAGGATGGTCAGAGACACAAGGAAGCGAAACAGCAGAATATAAAGCAGGAGGAGCATATACATTAGATAAAGATGTAATATTGTATGCAGTATGGCAAAAGAATGCAACAAAATTAGATTTAAACTATAATGTAGATGGAACATGGTATTATTCAGGATATAATAATAGAATACAAACAGGAATAAAAGTAAATGGAGAAGATAAAGGATATTTAAATGACTTTGGCGAAACATATGATTATGGAACAAGTTATGAAATATATGGATTTAAACTAGATGGAGAAGAAATACCATATTCAAAAAAATATACTGTGGATGGAACAAATCATTTAGGAATATACTTTAATACAATGAATTTCACAGTAAATGATGAAAGTTTAGGAAGTATATCACATGAACAATTAATAGTAATACCAGGAACAACATATACAGTAACAAATAGTACAATAACAATGTCAGATGGAAGAATAGTAACATCAAGTCCAAAGACAGTAACAGGATATACAACAAAATTTACAGGATATACAATAACACCAAATAGTACAACAATAAATGCAAAAACAACAGTAAAGGCAAACTTCACAAAAGAAGCAAATACATATAAAATAACACTTGATAACAAAAGCGCAACAACAGCTGGAACAACATCAATATATGAAAAGTATAATACTGGTATTTATTTAGATAGTGATTTAAAAACAACAATGACAACAAGTGCAAATCCAATAACAAAACCAGTAAAAACAGGATATACATTTAAAGGATATTATACAAAAGAAAATGGTCAAGGAGACCAAATAATAA
>OJMG01002258.1_pt1 | contig 16633 bp, 14 predicted proteins | sample 1597141 | NCBI WGS metagenome assembly OJMG01 (sample SAMEA2452119, study PRJEB22498) | human gut metagenome | biome: human feces; feature: human gut; material: feces | place: Australia | collected 2012 | reverse complement strand
ACCATTACTATTATTATTGTTTCTTTCAAATATATTTAAGTCCAATATTTCACCTCCTATTTTTCTAATTTACTTTCTCCTGTTGCATAATTAATAATAATTCCATTTTGCACATTATATACATATACATTAAATTGTAATTTTCCATTGTCTTCAATAGAATATGCTTCAATATTTACACCATTTGCTAATTTATTTTCGCCCTCAAAATATGGAGTAACTCTATATAGGACATGGTTAGTTTGATTTTCCTTCAAATAATTATAAACCTGATCTTCAAATTGTTTCATTCCATTTATATTAAAGCTTTGTGTCCCTGTCATTATGTTTCTTTTATCCACATCTATTCCACCTAATTTCCACGCAATTATATGACATCTATGATATAGATATCCTCCTGGAATAGTGTTTGTGTTATATTTTTGTTGTTTAAATCCTGTTGGTGTAATTGAAGAATAATCATCTTTTTCGTCATCTTCATTAGCCTTTTTCCAACTAGTTTTTATCATTGCCCTTCCGCACTCTGCCATTTTCTAAATCAGAATAATAATCATTCTGTATACTTATGTCTTGCGCAGTAAATTGAGGCACATTGTTGTTTATTTCAATAAATATTTCTCCACTGTATTTTGGAATGTTTGATATAGCGTAAGAAATTTTGTCGTTTTCTATAATATTGCTTGTTTGGTTTTCCTTTCCAATGTTAAAATTTACGCTTACAGCAGTTATTATAATATATAACAATATTATTGCAATACGCTTTAATTTTTTTGTATTTTTATTCATACATTTCACCCATATATTTAATATCATAATATATGATTTTTTTCAATATTTGTATAGCTTGATTTTATTATATTTCGCTCTGCATACCTCACTCCCACATATCCCATATACACTGCCAAATCAGTTCATTCTGATAAGTTTCTTTTATATTAGTTTTGGAAAATCTAGAAGTACTATTTTTATCTGCTCCATTATTTATTAATAATTTCAAAATCTTTCTATATTGCTCTATGCCAACCTGTACACAGTGATACTTGGAATGGAGACATTCCTCAACCTTTCTCCTTCCTCTTTTATTTTTTCTATAAAAATATTCTATCAAATCGGTATCTTTTATTCATTTTTTTAATTACCCTACTAAAAGTTTATACAAATTTATATCAATTTTAAATATTTTTCAATATTTTATTTTCAATGTATTTGTGACATATCTATTTTAAGCCTATATTGAACATATTTTTTTAGAAAACCTTTTTTATATTTGGTAGTATATGCAAAAAAAGCATTTTTCTATGAAACCTTTATTGTACCCAATTGTAAAAAAGAGACTCGAACTTACGACCTTCGGGTTATGAGGACAGAAAGTTTTTTAAAGAAAGCCTTTATTCTCAGGTGTTTGGAGATTTATTTTTTAGGCTTTCCCTTTATTTTCCCTTTATGTCATTTTAAAGTTCCATTTAGTTCATATTTATATCAGTTAAATAATCTTCTAATCTATTCATTTGGGATAGTTTGACTTGTCCTAAAATATGAACATATATATCTGCTGTTGTACTATAACTAGCATGACCTAATATTTCTTGTAATACTCTTAAATCAATTCCTGCTTCAATAGATCTTGTTGCAAAAGTATGTCTTAGTTCATGTATTCCTACTTTTCTAAAATTGTTACTTTTACATATTCCCTGACAAGTTTTTCTTAAGTATTCAGATGTTATTGGATGATTATATTTCGTTTTAAATATAAAATCATCATCTTTAAATCCTTCTCCTAATTCAGCAAGTTCTTCTTGCTCTGCTTGTACTTTTTTCTTGTATTCTTGTAAAATTCTTACTACTTTATCTAGCATTGGTACAACTCTATAACTATTTTCTGTTTTTACATCTGTAACCTTTCTTTCTCTTTTTATTTTATTAAAATCATCATCATAAGTTGTTATTTTTTGCATACCTCTTCTTACATATAGAGCTTTGTTTTCAAAATCAACATCTTTCCATGTCAGTCCACTTAATTCTCCTGCTCTAAGTCCAGTATTAACTAATACTATATAAGCTGTTCCCATTCTATATTTTTTCATAAATCCTTCAAATACAAGTTGTTCTTCTTTTGTCATTATATTTAATTCTTTTCTTCTCATTGATGGCAATTTTAAATTTCTTGTTGGATTTAGTGATATATGTCTACACATAATTGCATCATCAAAACACATTTTTAAAATACTATAATAATGTCTTAAAGATTTAGGTGATTTACCTTCATTTTGTAAATCACTAATAAATTTTTGTAAATGATATAATTCTATTTTTTGTAATTGCATATTTCCTAAATGTTCTAATATTGTTTTAGATTTTTCAACATAACCCTGATAAGTTCTAGGTGATATATATGGCTTTTTATAAACTTTCATCCATTCTTTTAGCCATTCTTCCAAAGTTATATTTTTATTTTCAATATAGTAATTGTCATCTCTCTTCTTCCTAAGCTCTTGCATTTTTTCTACAACTACTCGTTGGCTTTTATCATAGACTGAAACTTGTTTTCTTACACCATTTACTTCAACTGTAATCCTCCCTTCATATCCATTACCTTTTTTTCTTATTGTGCCTTCTCCTTTTACTCTCCTTGTATTATCATTTTTTGCTCTTCTTCCCATATCATTTCCTCCATAAAAATAGGATTCATAATATTAAGAAGTAAAATATACTACCAATATTATAAATCCTTATCTTCGTAAGTCCAAACCCTACACAATGATTCTTCCTGAATTTTTATTAAACCATTCAACCATCTGTGGTTTGTTTATTACAATTCTTCTTTCAAATTTAATACAAGGAAAATCTTTAAGTTTTGTTAATTCGGTCATTAATTGTTTACTAATTCCCAATATTTCTGATGCTTCTTTTATATTTATACCTATTTTTTCATCCATTTCACTAATCCACCTTTCGCTTTAATTTTTTCTGCTTTTTCTGTAGCTTCTCGTGGACTATATAATTTCATTGCAACATCAATTTCTGAATCAAGCATTTTTACATCAATATCGTTTGGTGTATTTCCTAATATATCTAATGCTATAACTGCATAAGCCTTAGCCTGTTTCTTAGTTACTGTTTTTACATTATTTAATTTCATTTTAATCAAATCCTTTCACTTATAAACTTTTTTAATTAGTTACAAGTGAAATTGGTATCTTTCACATAGGTATTTAAACCTCTCCGTTATCCAACCGAGCAACTCCTCAATATAAATTAAGCTGAGCCGAAGTATCATTATTACTAATATAGATCTTCGCCAACACAAACTTACCATCGTTCGCTTTTTCCCTCATTGTAGTCGCTATTTATTTTTAATAACATTCGCCTTCTTGGAGCTCCTTATATTAGTTAAAGTCTTGTAACTAATATATTTACTTGTCAATGTGCTATCCGTTTTCCAAAAGAAAACAAGCAAGAAAGATCAACTCCTCTCACTTGTTTTTTCAGTTAGCACATCATTTTTTAGGGCTACTTATAAATTTTTTTAATTTTTTTCTTAAGTTTTCTAATCCTCTGTCTACGCTCTCTTTTACTGTAGGAATAGAACGATTTTCTATTTTTGCTATTTTTGTATATGAAAATTCATCTACTACATACATATAAACTCGCCTATTTTGTGGTGTAGGTAATTTCCAAATTTCTTTTATTATTCTTTCTGATTCTAAATTTGAAATAACTTGTTCTTCTAAACTAATTTCTCTATTTGTAGCTCTCTTATTTAATGAAATATCTGTTAGTTCTGAATGTTCTATATATCTACTAAATTTAATTTTTTGTGAGTTTTCTTCGCTTTTTCTTTTCTTATATTCGTCTCTTAATTTTTCATTTGCTCTAATTACTCTTGACCTTCCATTTTCATCTTTAAATACAATAATATTTTTACTTTCATCGCTATTACTAAAAACAATATATGTATCTATGACTTCTCGCTTAATTTTAGAATATTTTTTCATTCTTCTTTCCTCCATTCAATTCTGTTTTGAATTGAATGTGAGGTGGAGATCGGCATTTAACTAATCTATATATAAACAAAAAGAGGTTAAATCTATCTTTATAGATAAATTCAACCTCTCGATTTTGTTTTTTTAACATTATTAATACACATTTGTCCAAATAACCTACACTCCTCTTTGTGTAGGCTGAGATTTATGTAATAATGCTCAAAACTACACTAACATATATCTCTTCTTTTTCATTTTTCCTTAGATCATTTTTCTAAATTAGTGTAGTGTTTTATTGGATATTAAAATAATTGAAAAAAGCACACAAATAACTTATAAATGGTTAGTTGTGTGCTTAGTATATTTATTTATATTGTTCAATTTATTTTGTGATATATCCATTTTCTCCCCAACTCCTTATTATTTTCAGTCTTTGGTAGTTTAGGGATTTTTTCTTTTGTTTTATGGATTTTATCACAATTTTTTTGCAAAGTTTGTCGAATTATGCGAAAATGTGTAATTTATTGTATAAAATTTTATTTTTTTGATTTTGTATAGTATTGTGGTGAAAAAAAAGAAGGTCTAGCCTTCTTTTTTACAAACATTTTTCTAATTGGTCTGCTGTAAATGAATCTACATAATTTCCACTCTCTAATGATACCATATATAAGTTACCATCTTTGTCAATTATATATCCTTCTTGTTCTCTATATCGTACTCTTATTTTATCTCCTACCTTAAATTCATCGTTTGAACTTTCACCTAAAAATAAATCTAATAATCCCATTTCATATTACTCCTATTTTTATATATTTTTTCTACCAAAATTAGTCAATAGTATCTAATTCATCTCCTATATTAGTATAATAATTAACATCTTTTTGATAGTTCGAAATAAACTCTGTTACATCATCAATTATTGCTTTTTTATATTTAATATCATTTACATTATTTCCATTGAAATCCTTATTTTCTTTTATCATTAATTCATAAAGTATTTCAACTCCCCCTAATATATAGGAATTATATTTAGCTATATTTTTTTCAAAAATTTCTTTATCTACCAGCTCATTATAATAACGAAAAGCATTATCAATTTTTACTTTATTATCTGTATTTTCTTCTAATAACATACATAGTCTATAATTAAATAATATCTTTTCTTGTTCTTTTACCATTTGTTCTGCAAATATTTTAGTATTTGTAGAAGTAAATTCTGAAGAAGTATCCTCAGAAGCAGTTCTATTATATATCAGTCCTAAAATTGGGGCTAAAATTAACACATCGACATTTCTTTTAAAAATAGCATTTGATAGTTCAATAACATACTTTGCGTGTTTGCCTTTGAATGAATATTCCTTGTCAAAAAACATAATTAAAATACCTCCTCTTTATTAGAACTTATTTCTGAATGTTTTTCAGATATTTTCTTTATATAAAATTCTTTACCAATTTTATTCTTAGTTTTATCAGTTATCGCATCTAAATCTCTTTTTTCTCTAATAAAAACAATAACCTGACTTGCTGTTTCTGGTAAACATTCCATTACATTTTTTATATGTATACTATCTATTTTAGATAGCGGAGCATCAAATACAAGTGGATACTCTGTTTCTTCTGTCACATCATCTAAAAATTTAGATTTTGCTACATCAAGTAAACCACACATAAATGATATAGCTTTTACTGTACCTAATCCTTCTGATGCAGGTGCATCTACATTAGATTCTTTATCATCAGTATATACTAATCTAAATTTATAATCATCTGTTATTTTTAAGTATCTTTCTCCAGTATATATCTTTGCTAAATATTTATTTATTTCTTTTTCAAGTTTTTCTTTCAATTCTTTCTCTTTTACTTCATAAACAGCATTTAATATTGCATTAATCTTTTCAGCATATTTTATTTGTTTTGTTATTTCAATATTTCTATTATCATATTGTGATAATTGAGTTATTTTTTCATCTTTTCTTATTTTTTCTTGTTCGCATCTTATATTTGCATCTTTTGCTACAGCAATACTTCCAGTATAATCTCTAATTTTGGCTTCAATAAGTTTTACATCTCGTTCTAGCTCTCCAACATTAACATCAGTAGCTATATTATTTGATAATCCCTCAACTTTTTCTATTAAGTCATTTTTTTCATCTATAATCTGTAATATATTATCATATTTAGAAATAATTTCACTTTTAAAATTAGATGACTTCTCCTCCATAATTTTTTGTTTTAATTCTTTATTAAAATTGGTAATTGAAGATCCTATGCTTTGTGGTGGTAATTTTTTCATCTCTTCAACAAGAGCTTTATAATGTTCATCATCTTTTTCAAATTTCTCACCACATATACAATATCCTCTATTTAATATATATTCTATTGAATGTGCATGCATATTAGGGATTCCTTCTTCTTTTGTATCAAGTATATCCTTTAATTCATCCATTTTATCACTTAATCCATAATAGAAGAAATCTAAATAATAACTATTGAAAAAATTTTTATAATTTTCTATTGCATTGTTTTCCTTTATCGTTATACTTTCTAGTTTATTTTTTAGATTTATTTTTTCTTGTTGTTTTTCAAATGTTGCTTTGTTGTCTAATATTAATTGTTCTTTAGCTTTTTTATCTCTTTCAAGTTTATCTATTTCATCTTCATATCTTTTAATTTTTTCGTTATTCTGCTCAATTTCTAAATCTATTTTCTCATACTCTCTTCTCAAATCTTCTAATTCACTATTTGCCGTTGTATTTAACCTACTTCTTAATTCAGCAAGAACACAATTTCTACCATTACTTAAATGCTTTATTGCTGTACTATAATGTTCTAGTCCTAGAATTTCTTTAACTGAATTTTCTACTTCTTTTGATCCCTTTCTCTGTTGTTCACTTATACTATCTATACGCTCTCCATCAAAAAAGAAATATGTTGATAAGTTTGAAGGCATTATCTTATTAATTATTTCATCATAATTTCCAGCAGGTATCCATGTATCATTTTCTTCTTTTTCAGCAGTTGCATAAGCAGTACCAGCTGATATTTTTCCATATAATTCGTTTGGATAAATTGAATAAGTTTGTGTTCTTTTTAGTCTGTAATCTTCTCCCTCAAATTCAAGATAAATTTCAACTTCAACATTAGATGACTCTCCATGATTTAGATTTTCTGCCACTTCTTTATTTAACAATTCATAAGGATTTTCCAATTTAACACTATTATAAAATACCCAGTTAAAAGCTTGTAACAATGTTGTTTTACCATAAGTAATACCACCATAAACAATTGTAATGTTTTTTTCATTATCTGTTGAAAAAACTAACTCATTTTTACCTTTGAATTGTCTAAAGTTGGTCAATATGATTTTCTTGAACTTCATCTTCTGCTCCCTCCTTTATGAAATTTATTATTCTTTTTACAATATCATCTTGCTTATTAAATATTTTTTGACGATTATTTATCTTTTCTAATGATAATATTTTTTTTATTACTTCTTTATCTTTATCTGAAATATTCATTATTCAAATTCTTCCCCCTTATATTTATTTAATAAAATTCCATAAACTTTATTTATCTTATCTCTAATTTCTATATATGAAGAATAATTAAGTGCATCATTTGCAAAATCTTCCATTCTTATCAATTCCCTTTTCACTAAACCTAAATCGCCTTTCAAATCTTCTTCTGAATATCTACTAGCTACATCTAAATCTCTTGGTAATGTAATAAAATCATATATAGTTGAATATTGTTTATTTGAAAATTTTCTTAACACTCTTCCTCGTCTTTGTACATATTCTCTCGGATTAGTACTACTAGCTAATAAATATGCGGTTTCAATTGATGGAATATTTACACCTTCGTCTAAACATTTTATTGCAATTATCGCATTTATACTTTTATCTATAAATTGTTCTTTAATATATTTTCTTTCTTCTGTTGTTTCTGTAGATGTAAATTTTGCAATTTTCAAATCAATATTATCTTTAATAATTTTTCTTAAATAATCTATTTGTTTTACATCATCTTCATCATTCTCATCTTCTTTAAATGATATATCATTTATTGTAGTTGCGCCACAATAAATTAATGTATTAGTAATCCCTCTTTCTTCCTCTTGTTTCTTTAAAAGTGAAACTACCTCTGTCATTTTTGACATAGCACCTGCCACTATTTTGGCTCTTTTAAGTAATAATGCTTTTCCAGTATCATTTAATTTACTTTTTCCGTTCTTATCAAAAGTAATACATTTTCTTATTTTATTTGTTAGGAAAATATATTCATCTAGTTCATCATCACTTAAATATGTAATAATAGGATAGTAATAATATTCTGTTAACATTCCATTTTTTATTGCTTCTTTTAAAGAATAATGTATGCAATAATTAGAGCCAAAATATTTAAATAATTTACTAGTACCTTCTTCATCATTGTATCTTTCAAATGTTGCTGATAAAGCCAATCTATATTGGAATTTATTATTAAGCTTTGATAATAAATTTTGAGCTCCCAAGTTGTGTGCCTCATCAGCTACAAATAAAACATTATTTGTTTCAATTTTCTTCAATTCTTCTTGTACAAAATCCGATTTAAATGTTGCATTAGTTGTTATAAAACATAAATATTTTGAGATTCCTAAATTGTACCTCATGACCTGGTTTTTCAACTTTTCTTTCCAATTTTTATTTTTCATTGATCCATAACCAACAATTGGATTAAAACTGTAATTTTCTAAATCTTCTACCCATTGTTCTACTAAATGAGTATATGGACATATTATTACAATTGCTAGATGTTCTACATTATTAAATAATCTTACACAAGCACCCAATGCTGTAAGTGTTTTTCCTGTACCAGTAGCCATATCAAATACTCCATTATACTTTGCTTTTTCCCATTCATCTATTGCTTTATTTTGATAATCTCTTAAAAAGTTATTCGGCATATTAGGAGTAATTTCATTATGCCTTTTTTCTTCCATAATAATTTGTTCTTCAGATTTTACATTATCTCTATTATAATACTTTTCAAATAATTTATCTTTAACTGCAATTGGAAAATCTACTACTTTCAATTTTTCTGTTGAGTTATTCCAAAGATTATCAAAATCTTTCTCTTTTTGATATACTCTGTTATAATCCTGACTATAATTTGTATATACATCTAATGACTCAAAGTTATTTACATACGAATTTAAAGATTCATTATATGAACCAGTAAAAGCAATTTTATTTCCTTCATTATCTTCCATTATTCCTATCTTTTCGTGATACATCCCAACATCTGTACCATAATTTAAAATTGCTATTTTTATATTAAGAATTCCTTTTTCGATTAAATTAATCATTAAATTCAATCTATCTTTTTGAGTTGAAGTTAGTTCTTCATCAATTGATTCTAATAATCTTTTATTAATAATATCTTCTTTTTTTTCATATCCTAATTTAATTGCTTCTATATCTTCCTGACTTAAATCTGGTGAAACAACTAATTGCATTTTTCCATTATTTTTTATTAATCCTGCTATTCCTTGAGATAATTTTACTAAAGCTGTAGAAGAGAAAAATCCAGCGGCTCTTTTATACATCACAGAATAATTTAGGCATGGAACCAAAAAATCATTTATAACATCATCATCGCTTGTCCTATATGAATATTTTAATGATAAATTTTTAAATCCCATAAATAACTCCTTTCTTTACAAAGTATTCAAAGCCTCAACTAACTTATCTATATCTTCTGTAGTGTTAAAATAATTAAAACTAATTCTAACTGTACCATAGTAATCCTTCGAACCAATAAAATCATGTATTAAAGGGCTACAATGATATCCTGTTCTAACACAAATATCAAATTCCTCATCTAGTATTACTCCAACTTCATCTGCTGTATATCCTATAATATTTATCGATATAATTCCTGTACAATTTTGTGTATTTTTTGGTAAATAAGTTATAATTTTCTTATTATTTTTTATTTTATCACAAAAATATGAAAAAAGCATCTTTTCCTTTTCTTTAATGTTATTTTTCTTAATCCACTTTATACTTTCATTTAATCCATAAATAGCAACAATATTTTTACTTCCTGCTTCATACTTTGTTGGTAAGTCATCTGGCATATCCAGGTTTAAGCTATCAGATCCTGTTCCTCCAAATAAAAATTTTTTTAATTTAGTATTATTACAATCAATAAAACCTGCTATTCCAAAGCTTGAATATAATGATTTATGCCCTGCAAAAACAATAAAATCTACATTTTCAGCTGTAATATTTTTATCTACTCCAAAAGATTGTGATCCATCTAATATATTTATTGAGTTATAGTTCTTACCCAATTTAAATATACTTTTATATGGTAGTTCATACCCTGTAACATTGCTTTTTGCTGAGCAAAAAATACATTTAGGCTTTTTTAGTGCAAAAACATCTTCTATGTTTTCAGAAATTTCCCAGCTTTCTTTATCAAAAGGAATTACTTCTATATTTATATTATATCTTTTTCTTATCTCTTCTAAAGGTCTTAAAATCGAATTATGTTCAAATGGAGAAACATATACATTATCTCCTTCTCTCCAATTTAACCCAAAAATAATTATATTTAGTGCTTCCGTCGCAGAAGTCGAAAATATTACTTTATCTTTATTAATTCCTACAAAAGCTCCTATTCCTTCTCTTGTTTCATCAATTATTTTTGATATCTCTTTTGCTTTTTTATAACTACCTCTCCCTGAATTAAATCCATATTCTCTATTTGCTTTATCTAATGCTAAATATACTTCTTCAGGTTTAGGAAAAGTTGTAGCTGCATTATCTAAATAAATCATTTTTTTCTCCTTAATTACATATATTTCTTTATTATCTGTAATAAAATTTTTATTTTTTCACTTTCGCTTATTGAATCACCATATTCTTCTAATGAATCTTCAATATTATTTTTTAATGTACTACCTAATAATGTTATTTCTTGTGAATTTATATATTTTTTTATTTCTTTCTCTCCATCAGATATAACTACCATTTCTTGTTTATTATTATTTGTTGCTTTCATATTTTTAATTTCATCAATTATTCCTTCAAAAAAAGTCATAAATTCCTCATAAGTATTATCTTGCCAATCTTCTATGTACGATCCTACTATTATAAATGATATATTCTGTATAATTTCATGCTCGTTATAAGTATTTAAATTATTAATATATTCGAATAATCTTTTTATTTCTAATTTTACCACTGTATTTTTAGCATATTCATCAATATTTTTATACCAATTACTTAATAGTGTATTTAAATTCGTTTTTGAATTATGTTCAAAATATTCTTTAAAATCATGTATTAGTAATTCAGTGTAATTTTCAAGATAATTGTCATATAATTCTTTTAAATTTTTTAATCTTGCTACAATATCACTATAATTATCACTTTTTAATAAAAACGGTACTTTTTGAAATAAAAATTCATTATTATTTATATCTGTTCTCATTAATTCATTTTTTATTTCTATATAAGATTTATTTAATACTATATTATTTACTGTTGATATTTCTCTAGTAATTCTAGGTAATGATAATACCCATTTTCTCATAGCTGTAACTAAAATTTTTACATTATTTCTATAATTATCTGTTGGTTCACTGTTATATATAGGCATCATTTTCTTAACGAATCTATCTTTTTCTGCAGTCCCTTTTTCAACATATAAGAAATATTTATCAGGTTCCTCAACAATTTTTGATATGTTATTTGATTCTATTTCTACTTCCTTATTTTGATAATATAAAATAATATTTTCGCTATATTCTTCAATAGCCATTGCTAACAATAATGGTATTATTCCTTTTCTAATGCCATAAGGTTGATTCGTTAATTTTATATATAATTGTTCAAAATTTCTTCTTTCTAGTTTTTCAGATTTTTTAATGAATTCTTTAATTATATTTATGATTTTTGCTATGTCGCTATTTTTTTTCTTCTCTACAACTGCTTTATATATTGTTGCTTCAGCACTTGTTGAACTTTTGATTAAATTGATATTATCATTAAGTATCGTATCAATTACAATTCCTCTCGCTTTGTATATTGGAGTAGATATCTCATTTTTGTTTATCATCTCATTATTTATAATTGGTGTTTCATAATATAGTTCTTCACAAGTTTTTGATATTATACTACTTAAATTGTTTGTTCTTAACTGTTCTTTTCCTTTAAATATATATTCTACATTATCTTTTTCAAATTTCTTTTCAATCTCATTTTGTATTAATTCAATATTTTCTTCCTCTATTATATTTAACTCTGAAAAGATTTCGTCTTCGTTGTTTTGCGTTTTCTTTATATACTCTATTGCTTCATATTCTTTTAATGCTTGAATAAGTTCTTCTGAAATAGTTTCTTTTGGAATTCTTACAATCACTTCTTTATCATCTATTGTAGCAATTTTCTCTATAACCTTATCTAAGTATTTACTAGTTCTAATAAGATTAATAACAATTCCATCTGAATGGCTGCGTTGTTTTAGTAATTTAAAAGACTTTATATTTAATAATTCTTCTTCATTCAAAAATAACATTTTAAAGAATCTTGTCATTTTATAAATTTGATTGTATCTTCTTGGAATTACATATCCAAGATCAGCTACTTTTTCTAAAACATCTTTTTCACTTATTATTTTAAATTTAGTATTTACAGTTTTATCAATTTCTTTTAGTACTTCCTTATTGTATACTGTACTAAAATCATATACTTTATTAGTTTTCTTCTTCTTTATTATTCCCTTTTCTACTAAATTATTAATTTTGCGTTCATACTCACTTTTTTCAATATTAATGGATAATCTTATAGTTTTATCATTAGGTATAAATGTTTCAAAATCATTTATCATGTATATAACTGCTAATGTCTTTATAATTTTTCTTTCTACTTCATCTTTGGTTTTATTTAAAGCATTTTCAGATTTTATCCATGTTCCCTTAATGATTTCATCATTTTCTTTTTTGAAGTTGTTTTTAAAGTAATCATAAATTTTGTCTACATTAAACAAATTATCACTCTCATTATTTTTTATAAAATATTTAAAACTAGTCATATCATCATCTGTTAAAAAAGTAAATAAAGTCCTTTCATTTTGTGCTATTTTTTCACTTAAATTTATAACAGAATATACTGTGATTGGATTTAGAGGATAACAACCTTTAAATAATATTTTTTCACAATCATCAATTCTACAAAAAGAAAACTCATCTTTTATTTCAGTATAAAATTGTTTTTTTGATTCAAGCTCTTTTTCAATCATAGATTGAAAGTTCTTTTTCTTATTTATAGTCTGAGATATAATTTCGTAATTTTGTTCTATACTTCTATTAAAATAGATTTCCTTGAATCGTCCTTCTACAGTTTTAAAAGCATTTACTTTATCTTCTTTTAGGTTTTTTATGTACTCATTTATTGTTTTATGTGTTATACAAGAAAAAATAATTTGTTCTTTTTTTCCTGTCCTTGAAGATAATTCAGCAAAATCTTGTAATATTTTAAGATCTTTCATCATATTTTCATTACCTATGTATTCCAAAAATTTACTAAATTCATCAAATACAATTAGCATTCCATTATATCCATTTTGACAGATACTATAATTTATATCCTTGTAATATTTTATAATATCGGTATTAACCAATGGGTTAAATTCTATACCATGCATAACGCAACTATATACAGATTTAAAAATTTTATATCCTTCCTCATCATACATTTTTAGCTTACTTTTTAATTCATTTAATGTAATATTAGAATCATTTAGACAGGTTTCAAATTTATTTATTGCCTCTTCATATCCTTCTTCTTCCCACTTTTTTATAATACCTAGCGCTATTTCAAAATATGTGTTTATTACAATATCATTTATATTTTCTCTTTCTAAAGCTTCTGCTAACGCTAAAAGAAATGCTTGATTCATATTATTATAATTACTATTTATAATTACAGGCATATATTTTAATTTAGCAGTTCTTATTTGATAAAATTTTTCATATACACTTTGATTTATGTTTTTTATTTTTTCTAGAAGTTCATTTAATATTGGTTCATCTTTTTTATTATAATCATTTAATAAAGTCAATAAAACTAGTAACAAATGGGATTTTCCTTTTCCATAAGGTCCAATAAGAGTTGTAGCTTTATTAAATTTTCCTAAGATACTGTCTAAATAATATCCCATTATTTCACAACTATCATTAGTTGGAATATATTGTTTTATTTTTTCTATATTATTAATATCAAATTGTAAATTTATTGAATACTGAAATGTTTCATTTATTTCTATATAATCTGTATATTTCAATTTATTTCTCCCTTTCAAAATACTTTTCAAATATCTCTTTTAAAGAATGCCTTTTATTTATATAAACCATATTTAATCCAGCTGTTCTATTTACTGTTATAAGATTTTCTTTTTTTAATATATCTAAATATTCATTTAATAACATCTTATCTAAATTTAATAATTTACAAACTGAATTATCACCTTTTATTAAATCATCTATATTAATACTGTTATCATCAGTTTGATTTATTAAACACCAATACACAATATATGGATTTAAAATATTTAAAGCTGATTTTTCTTTTTGATATACATCCTTGTCTATTTTTCTAACAAGTTTTAACTCCGTTAAAGGACAAGTAAAATTATTTTCAGGTGTACCACTTTTTTCATCTATTGTATATGTCTTTAACAATATTGATATTTCATCAACAAGCATTTTTTCGTTATATTCTAAATTTTCAGTTTCTAAAATATATTCAATTTGTTCAAGTAATTCTCTTTTAGAAAAGCTCTTAATATTACATTTGTTAAAAAATATATTCCATATTATTGCTTTTTCTATATTAGTAGCTATAGAAAGATGTATGAAGTATAGACTAAATGCCTCTTCCATATAGGGATCATATTGTTCAATTAATCTTCCTAATTCCGTTAATTCGTATTCTGTTTTTTTAGTTTCTTTAATTATTCCTGAAGTTATTAACCAATATTTTAAAGATTTAACCATGTTAGTTCCTATTCCTAGAATATCTGTCAAATTCTTTTCTGAAAACAATTTAGAATTATTTTTTATCTCAGATATTCCCTTCGTTATCCAACCTTCTCTTATAGAAAAACTTTCATGTCCTTTTAATTTAATTTTATTATCCATTTTTTTCTCCTACTTTTGTTCTTAATACTTTTTTCATAAAACATCCACCAGAAAAATGTTTTACACATTCCAAACAGCCAACACATTTTTTTTCATCAATTTTATATTTTAATTCTTTGTTAACACCTATATTGCTAATCTTTATTGCGTTGTGTTTACAATGGCTTTCACAAGCCAAACATCCAATGCAAGTCTGGTACTTTGTGATTTGATTTTTTATCAGCATTTCAGATGTTTTCATATCTTTAAACATGCCCTTAAATTTAACTACTGTTACTTTTAAATTCCTTTGTCCTATTCTTCCTGAAATTTTTAAAATTGGTTCATTCGTAACTCGATTTAAAATATATACTTCTCCTAATCTTTTATTACCTATTGTATAATTAATAGTTCCAAAAGGTTTAAATAACTCATATAGGTTTTCATCTATATTTTTACTTAATTCGAAATTTATTGTATTCTCCATTAATGCACATGGTTTAAATTCAAGTACTGCATTTTTACTATATTCTAGTCCATTTCCACCTTGTCTTGCTTTCCATCCTCCACTTCTTATATATTCTTCTGGATCAGGTTTTCCTATATTTTTAGCAAAATCAAGTAAAATACTGTGGAATTTATCATATTTTTCTTCCATGTAAATTGCCGATAAAAATTCAGACCATGAACTATTATTAGGGCAACACCAGCAACCAACTCTTGAAAATCCAAATTTATAAGCATCATTAAAATCTACTTTATTTGATATTAAGTAAAGCCAAATATCAAATTCTAGCCAATCTATTATTGGAGATACTGCTAATTGTTTAGAAATTTTAGAATTTTTACTTTCCCTATCATATTTATTTCTAGCTGCTGATTCGTTCCTTCTAATTCCTTGAAAAGTTAAAACTTCTTTTTTATCTCTAAATGTTGAATCAATTTTTCTTGTAATAGCTCCAGTTTTGAAAATTGTACAGCACCATCTCATCATTCTGCTTGGAGGTCCAATAACTTTGCATAGTTCATTAAAATCTTGTTCTTTATTTTTGGCAACTAACATAGGTGTCTTATTATGTATTTTTTTGAATCTATCTATATATACAGCTGTTGTAGGATATTCTAATGTTGTATCTCCATATATATGTATTATATTTTCTCTTCCTAGTGCTTTCATAACAACATCACTTGTTACTGTAGAATCCTTTCCTCCACTAAACGAAACAAACATAGAATCATCATTGTATTGCTTAGCTATTTCCTTTATGTACTCAATAGCTTCACTCATTATATAATTTAACCTTAATCTATTTGATTCAACAAACATTTTAATGAATCTATTATCTATGAATTCATTACTATATTTGTTATTCTCTTCTTCATTTTCTTTTAATATTTTTATAATTTCTTTTGTATTACTCTTTTCAATAACATCTTTTATTGAAAATTTTATTTTCTTTCCATCTACAATATAATTATT
>OJMG01002246.1_pt1 | contig 16676 bp, 7 predicted proteins | sample 1597141 | NCBI WGS metagenome assembly OJMG01 (sample SAMEA2452119, study PRJEB22498) | human gut metagenome | biome: human feces; feature: human gut; material: feces | place: Australia | collected 2012 | reverse complement strand
ACGCATCACGACGACCGCGGAAGCCGAAAATGATCCCGATTTCGCTTCGGACAACCGCACGCTGGCCTACGCTTCGGAACGCGACGGTTATTGGAACATCTACACGGCGACGATCGTCCGGGACGAAGATCCCGATTTTCCGAATGCGACGATCGTCGAAGAAAAGCCGCTGTTCGAAGCCGGGAAAACCGACCGAACCTGCCCGCAATACTCCCCCGACGGAAAAGAGCTGGCCTTTGTGGAAGAACGTTGCCGGCTGATGGTGCTGAACCTTGCCAGCGGCAAGATCCGCAGGATCACCGACAGCGAACGGTCGTATTCCACCGACGGAAGTATGGATTACGCATGGTCCCCCGACGGCAAGTGGTTCGCCCTGAGCTATACGGGCAACCGTCACCATCCCTATTCCGACATCGGCCTCGTCAGCGCTCAGGGCGGTCCGATCCATAACATCACCAACACGGGTTATTTCGACAGGCAGCCGGTATGGTCGCCGGACGGGAACGCGATTCTCTTCTCGTCGGATCGCTACGGTCTGCGCAGCCACGCTTCGTGGGGGTCGCTGCATGACGTGATGGCCGTATTCCTGAATCGCAGAGCCTATGAGATCGCGCAGATGAACGAGGAGGAGTACGCATTTTACAAGGAGTCCGAAAAGCGTTCTGCCAAGGACAGCGATCCAAACGATTCCGAAAAAGAGAGTGATTCTCCGAAAGACATCATCGTGGAACTGGACGGTATCGAGGAACGCATCGTACGTCTTACGCCCTTTTCCGGAAACCTGCGCGGATACACGCTCGACAAAAAGGGCGAACACCTCTATTATTCGATGTCGTACGGGGCCGCCTACGACATTTGGCAGCTGAACCTGCGCAGCCGGGAAAATAAGGTGCTGCACAAAGGACAGGGCGGCGCGCTCGCATGGGACGAACGGATGGAAACGCTCTTCAGCTTCGGGCGCGGAATGAAGAAGTTCAAGAACGGAACCGGCGCGGCGGAAACCGTACAACCGAATGGCGTCTTGCAGCTCGACCGGCGCGCTGAGCGGGCCTATATGTTCGACCGCATCTGCCGTCAGGAGCGGGAGCGATTCTATGAGGAGTCGATGCACGGCGTCGACTGGGAGGCCATGTGCCGCAACTACGAACGCTTCCTGCCGCATATCGGCAACGACTACGATTTCGCCGAGATGACGAGTGAACTGCTCGGCGAGTTGAACGTATCGCATACGGGATGCCGTTACAGCCGTCCGGCGAGCGACGATGACGACGCGACGGCCGATCTGGGGCTGATCTTCGATTTCGGCTATCGGGGCGACGGACTGCTCGTGGCGGAGGTGGTCGCAGGAGCGCCGTTCGACAAGGCGTCGTCGGAGGTCAGGGCCGGGGATGTCGTGGAGCGAATCGACGGACAGGAGATCCCGGCCGGAGCCGATTTCTATCCTTTGCTGAATCACCTGGCCGGACAACGCACGCTGGTTTCACTCTACCGGCCCTCGACCGGAAAACGCTGGGACGAAACAGTCGTCCCCATCTCCCAAAGCGCCCTGTCGAAACTGTTGTACAAGCGTTGGGTAAAACGGCGGGCCGCCGATGTCGAACGGCTTTCGAACGGCCGTCTGGGATATGTCCACATCGAATCGATGGGCGATGCCAGTTTCCGCACGGTCTACGCCGACATGCTGGGACGTTACAACCATTGCGAAGGAATCGTCGTCGATACCCGGTTTAATGGCGGAGGACGGCTGCACGAGGATATCGAGATATTGCTCAGCGGGGAAAAATACCTGACCCAGGTCATCCGCGGCAAGGAGGCCTGCGACATGCCCAGCCGCCGGTGGAACAAACCGTCGGTCATGCTCACATGCGAAGCGAACTACTCGAACGCCCACGGAACCCCTTGGGTCTATCAGTACCGTAAAATCGGCAAAGTGGTGGGAATGCCGGTTCCGGGAACCATGACGAGCGTGTCGTGGGAGCGGTTGCAGAATCCCGCACTCGTTTTCGGAATCCCGGTCATCGGATATCGGACGGCGGAGGGAAAGTATCTCGAGAATTCGCAGTTGGAACCCGATATTACAGTCGCAAACACTCCCGAAATGGTGGTATGCGGCCGGGACGAGCAGTTGGAACGGGCCGTAAAGATTCTTATCGGGCTGATCGACGCCCAGAAATAGGATGAATCCGAAAAGCATTATAAGTCACATGCGGACATCGGGAATCCCGATGTCTGCGGAATATTCCACATAACCCTTAAATCCTAATGAAAACAAAACAGAAAAAACGCTCCTAAAATCTGACTTGGAAAGGCCCTGCAGGGCTGCATTCCGAAACACTTGAAATTACTAATCCGAATACTATCAAAACCATGAAAAAAACTCGCCAAAGAAGATTCGGAAGCAGGCATCTCCCGACAATACTGAAAATCGTCGCCGTGTTGCTAATGTCCGAATTCCTGAATCTGACGGATGGGAGGGGAAATCCTCCCGCACAGATTCGTGATACCTATGTAACGATCGACGCCACCGATGCGAGCCTCAGGGAGGTGCTCGAAACGATCGAATCACAGAGCGACCTGAAATTCACCTATCCCGACGAGATGAAACCACTCCTGACCAAAGTCGTAACGGTCCGTGAGAAAAACATCAGCGCGCACAAACTGCTCGACCGTCTCCTGCCCGGATTCGGTCTGCAATATTCGGTTTCCGGCACGCAGGTTCGCATCCATAAAGCTGCCAGCGGTTCGCGCGGCGTCGCCCAGACGGTTTCCGGCACGGTGATTTCGGGCACCGACAACACGCCGCTCGCAGGCGTTATGATCTATGTCGAAGGCAGCACGGCCGGTACAATCTCGAACGGCGACGGCTCGTATACCTTCACAATTCCTGCCAAATCGAAATATGTTACCTTCTCCTACGTAGGATTCGATACGAAGAAAATCCATGTCGAGGATTTCGAACTTTTCAAACTCGTTTCGCTGGCTGAACAAACCAACGCGCTCGACGAAGTCGTAGTCATCGGCTACGGCACGCAGAAAAAGGAATCGATGGTTTCGTCGATCACCTCCGTCAAGCCTTCCGATCTCAATATCACATCGAGTTCGCTGACTACGGCATTCGCCGGAAACATCGCCGGTATGATTTCGCGCCAGACCTCCGGCGAACCGGGTTACGACAGCGCTTCATTCTATATCCGTGGCATCTCGACCTTCGGCTCGAGCAACAGCCCGCTGATCATCCTCGACGGTGTGGAGGTTCTGAGCACCATGCTCAACAACATGCCCCCTGAATCCATCGAATCATTCTCCGTGCTCAAGGATGCCGCAGCCACCGCTGTCTACGGTTCGCGCGGCGCTAACGGTGTGATTCTGATCAACACGAAAAACGGACGCAATTCAGAGAAAATGAACGTGTCGGTCCGGTTGGAAAACACGTTCTCCATGCCGACGATGATCCAGGAGGTTGCCGACGGTGTAACTTACATGCAACTCTACAACGAAGCTTCGTTCAACTCGGCCAAAGAGGCCGGCACGCTGGCCACCTACCAGCCTTTTTATTCGGCAGACAAGATCAACGGCACGAAAGCCCGGCTTAATAAATACCTTTACCCCGACAATGACTGGTACGACTTGCTATTCAAGGATTTCACGGTTAACCAAAATCTCAATCTCAACATCCGCGGCGGCAGCCAGAAAGTCAATTATTTTCTCAATGCCGCCGTTTCGAATGAAAACGGTATCATCGCCGACCTTGATCAGAACCCCTACGACGTAAAGATGAATCACCAAAAGTACATCTTCCAAAGCAACGTTAACGCCAAAATCACCAAGACGACGACCGTTGGCATCAAGGTCAATGCCCAGTTGGAGTACAACACCCGGCCTAACGAGGATATCGGCAACTTGTTCTATTATTCAATGCGTGCCAACCCGGTACGTTTCCCCGCCACACTTCCGGCCGAGGAAGGGGATACGTTCGTTCGCTATGGGAACAATGCTTCGTGGGATACCGGCACCACCGATCTGAACCCGCTGGCAAAACTGGCCAGCGGCTACGGAAAACGTTATTACTCCTACGTAACGACGGCCTTCACGCTGGACCAGAACCTGGACATGGTCACCAAAGGATTGAGTGCCAATTTCATGGCATCGTTCTACAATTATACCTATTCGGCGACTTACCGTTCAGCCACTCCCTATTACTTCAAGGTCGAAGACGAAAGTTCGCTCAATCCTGACGGTACCGCCAATCTGGTGACCAATTCGATCGGCGACACGGGTACGACCTATCTGACCAGCACCGATGGCAACGGCGGCCACCGCCGCTATGCGCTGCAATTCTCGCTGAACTACGCCCGGAAATTCGGCAAACACGACGTGGGCGCCATGTTCGTCTACCGCATGAACGAAAAGAAAAACAATATCGCAGGAACGAGCGAATCGAATCTGCTGCCATATCGAGAACAGGGTATGGCCGGTCGTGTGACATATGGGTTCGACGACCGTTACCTGTTCGAGGCGAGTTTCGGTTACAATGGTTCGGAGAACTTCGCTCCCGGCAAACGTTGGGGCTTCTTCCCTTCGGCCGCTGTGGGATGGGTCATCTCGAATGAGTCGTTCTGGAGCGGCATCCGCAAAACGGTCGACAATCTGAAAATCCGCGCTTCGTACGGTTTGGCCGGGAACGATGCTCTGAGCGTACGTTTCCCTTACATGTCAACTGTGGAAATGGGGCAAAGTTCCGGTTTCTATTATAACTGGAACAGTCAGGGGACGGGTCCTAAGATCACGACATACGGTAACCCCAATGCGACATGGGAGGAGGCCAAAAAATTAGACATCGGCATCGAACTGGGACTGTTCAACGCACTGGATATCGAAGCAGCTTACTTCACCGAGGATCGTTCGGGTATTTTTATGCAGCGTACATCGTTGCCCTCGTCGACTGGACTGCTGGGGGCCACGCCCTATGGCAATATCGGACGCGTAAAATCGCACGGATTCGACCTCTCGGCTGTTTACAACAAACAATTCAACAAGGACTGGTCGCTGAGCGTACGCGGCACATTCACATTTTCGCGCAACGAGGTGCGTGAGAAGGATGAAGGCGATCTGATGTACGACTATATGTCGGTCGTGGGACACCCGGTCAATGCCATCACGGGCGTATTGATCGCCGACGGATTATTCACCTCGCAGGAGGAGATCGACAATTCACCCAGGCAACAGTTCGGCAACTATACGGTGGGCGACATCAAATACCGTGACCTGAACGGAGACGGCGTCGTCGACGGCAACGACGTGACGACGGCAGGCAATCCGACTATTCCTGAAATCCAATACGGATTCGGTGCGACGCTGAAATGGCGTAAAATCGATTTCTCGTTCATGTTCCAAGGCGCTGCCAACGTTTCGCTGCGAATGTACAACATGCACCCCTTTTGTGATGCCTCACACTTCGGCTACGGTATTACGCAGTATATCGCTGACAATCACTGGTCTGAAGATAACAACCGCGCCGATGCCGCCTATCCGCGCCTGACCTCTCAGATGAATTCGAACAATACCCAGGCTTCGACCTTCTACATACACGATGCGAAATACTTGCGTCTGAAAAGTATCGAACTGGGTTACACCATCAAACGACTGCGGGTATATATATCCGGTAACAACCTTTTCGTACTCTCACCTTTCAAGTACTGGGATCCCGAGAAAGGCAGCGGACACGGACTGTCGTACCCGTTGCAGCGCACGGCGAAGATCGGTGTTCAATACCAATTCTAACTTTCCAAAGAATATACGATTATGAAAAAAATACTACTGGCATTAACCCTTCTGTTCGCTACCGCGTCCTGCGATTTCCTGGATGTCGTTCCGGAGGGCAGCCCCACACAGAACGATATTTACAGAACCCAAGCCCAGGCGGAAAAGATGCTCTTCATGATCTACGGCAAATGCCCCGATCTCTACCACACGCAATATATGCCCGATTTCAACGGCGGCGATGACCTGATTTCAAGCTACTACGGTACGGTGCGCTATTTTTCGTGGAAGAGCCTGGTGTACGCCACCTCGCAGGAATCGCCCACGAACACCTACTTCAATCTGTGGGGAACGACCTCGGGACTGCCCACAGGATACAGTTCGTACAACATTTACGAAGGCATCCGTTATGCCTACAATTTCCTGAACAATATCGGTTCGGTCCCCGACATCACGGAAAAGAATTTGCGGATATGGTCGGGCGAAGCGCATTTCTTGATCGCCCATCTGCACCAGATCCTGCTGGAGTACTACGGCCCTGTCGTACTGGTCAGGGAAGAGATCGATCTGAACGCACCATCGAGCAGCGTAAATGTTGCGCGTAGCACCTACGACGAGTGCGTGGATTTCATCGAGGAGGAGTTCCGGAAAGCCGCAGACATGCTGCCCGACTATTGGGGCGACATCCAATACGGACGAGCCATTCGAGCCACAGCGCTGGCATACCGGGCGCGCCTGTTGCTCTATGCTGCCTCGCCGCTGGTCAACGGCAATACGGAGTTCTACTCCGATTTCGTCAACAAGGATGGAACGCACCTGATCAACCAAACCTACGACAAGGAAAAATGGAAGCGCGCCATGGAGGCCGCCATGGATGCGATCAACTGCGTGGAGACGTCGGAAACCACGGGAGCCTACACGATGGACGGCCGGAGGCTCGGGCTTTCAATCAACACGAACTCCAGCGTGACCGACCAGTCAGAACGCGGTCGCATTAACTACACCTATGTCTTCACCGGCGACGGCAACTCGACACAGTTCCTCAATCAGAATGAATACCTGATGAGTATGAACAAATCGTCATCGATCACCTACACGCAACGACAGTTCGGATGTCACCTGGCCAATTCTTATACGAAAGTTTCGGCCGCTTACCGCGGTTATTCATGTCCTACCATTGAAGCGGTCGAAATGTATTACACCGAAAATGGTCTGCCATGGGAGGACGACCCCGAAACGAAAGACATCGATCCTTACTCTTACAATGAAGAGGCCGGTACAGTGAACCTGCATCTCTACAAAGAACCGCGTTTCTACGCATCGGTGGGTTACGATCGCGGCACATACCGTTTCAACGGTGGCAAGATGACCATAAAAGCCCGCAAAGGCGAACCGCAAGGCTTCACTGGTAGCTACGACGACGAGTATCAATCCTACAACGGCTATTTCTGCCAGAAGTGGGTCAACGAACAGTCGAAAGCCAAACTCAATTCGAGTGGTAACTACGCAGTAGATACGTATATGTATTATGTATATCCTTACATGCGCGTCGCCGAACTCTACCTGAGCTACGCCGAAGCCGATTTCGAATACGACGGTACGTTGAGTGACTACGGTTACGAGTGTCTGAACAAGATCCGTTCGCGCTGCGGCCTGCCAACATTCCAGGAGTCGTGGAGCAAGGCCGGCGGTATTCCGACGGGCGACAAACTGCGCGACATTATCCGTCGCGAACGCTCTATCGAATTTATGCTGGAAGGGCGCCGTTTCCATGACATCCGCCGCTGGAAGATCGCAGAGGAGTGCATGCGGCCCACTCCGAAAGCCTGGAACATCGAGGGCGACACGGCTGAGAAATTCTACAAACTGGGCAGCATGAAGGAGAATGATACGCGCATCTTCTCCTCGCCGAAGCATTACTGGCTCGCTATTCCCAATTCGCAACTGAACATCAACGGAAAACTCGTCCAGAACCCGGGTTATTAATCATCAGCCGAGAAAACAACTATGAAGAAGATAATTTTTTTAGCGATTGCGGCGCTCGCCGCAGCCGGTTTTGCCGGTTGCACCAACAGCGATGAAGTCGGATACGACATCGAACCGAAAGTACTACTCCCGAACAGCGGACTGCAAAAGATCATCCTGACCGCATCCGCGACCGATGCGGATTGCGAGGTATGGATTTACCGCAGTGGATACCGCGACGGCGTCTCGACAGCCTCACTGCATGTCGACACTGAGGCGCTCGACGCCTACAACCAAATTTTCGGCACGGCTTACATCGCCATGCCGGAGGAGTACTACGAGCTTCCGGATGCACCCGTCCGGCTTGGCAACGACGGGCGCCCGCACAAGATGGAAATTCGGCTGGACGTGTCGGAGATCGGTGCCGGCAGCCTCTATGTATTGCCGCTTTCGGTCGATAGTCCGGATACGCCGGTCAGCGAATCCTGTGCCACCGTGTTGCTCTTTCCGGTACGTTCCGTGACGGACGAAAACGCCGAGTGAAATCCTGCAATTTGAATAATAAACCTTATAACCTTCGATAATATGAGAAAAAAGGTTCTTATTGGTCTGTCTGCGGTATTTGCCGCAGTATTCGGCCTTTCGTGCACGGACGATGAGACGGGCCCTTGGAAAGACTATGACCTCTCCGTGACATCCAATATCGCCTCCGGAAACGGCAATGTGCCCTACGAGGGCGCCACGGTCGTTTTTACCGTCACGACCGACGGCCGATGGACGTATGTTACGGACGACAGCGCCGGGTGGCTTGGCCAGTCCGCTGTCGATGGCAACACGCTGGCTGTCGTCGTTCCGGAAAACACCGTCAGCAAGGAGCGTTCCGGACAGATCAAATTCATCTCGGTCTCCGATCCCACGCTGGTCGAAACCGTTACACTCATACAGGATGCCTCGCCGGAAGCCCCCAAGCCCCAGGCGCCCAAAGCCGACCTGCTGGACGTGGTTTTTCACGCTGACGGTACGGCCGAAGACATTTCGCCGATGAAAAACGAGGTGCTTTTCTATCCCGGAACGGCGCTGACCAGTTACTACCACGACATCTATAAACGCATCGTGACTAACTACACGCACACCCCGGGGCAAAGTTCCCGCACCACTTCCTATTATCGGGTGGATTACTATCAGAACGAAGCTTTCAAAAACGGCCTCGATGACGGTCACTCGATGGAGGTGGTCCTGCGCTCAAACAAGAACGACGGCACGAAAGAGTACAAACCCTTCTCGGCCCACGAGCAGGGCGGTACAGGTTTTTTGATCTGCACAGAGGGCAAGAACGGCTATTCAGCCTGCATTACATTCTTACCCAACGTGAGTACGACGGGCAGCAGTCAGTGGATATGGGCGCAGAGCGGCGTTTACCCCGAACCGGGTCGTTATTATCATGTCGTCGGCATATGGAACAAAACAGAGGGCAAAGCATATGTCTACGTCGACGGCATGCTGCAAGGCACGGCCGACGCGGTCGGCAACCTCAATCACGCCAGGGACGGCGCACGCTGGTTCGCTTTGGGCGGCGATTCGGCCGTAGGCTCGATGGGCAACGCATGGAACGGCGAGGTGGTCTTGGCACGCGTCTTCGACGATCCGCTGAGCGAGGAACAAGTAGCCTTGTTATACGAAGAAGTGAAATACGAAACGCAGACCCCCGTAGCCTTCGATATCGCAAATCTCGTTTATCTGGGAAGCTGCGGAATCGGTGCGGGATACACTTACACGATTTACGGCAACGGATTCCAGACGGGCGACCAGGTGCGGTTCACATCGACGACCGATCTGTCGGTGGCATTTACGGCTGATGCGAAGATGAGTGATCCGGAAGGCGATGGCAAGTTGCAGGCCCTCGCCGTAACGCTTCCCGAAGGAATTCCCTCCGGAAAGAATCGCTATTTCATGACGCTCGTCCGTAGTGGAAGCCAGTATCCTCTCGGCACAGTCGAATTCGATGTGAGCGACAGTCCGTCCATCATACTGCCCGAAATCATCGCTCATCGCGGTCAGCATCAGGACGGCGTGGAGAATTCGACCGAAAACTCGATAGCAGCTCTTGCCAACGCACAAAAACTGGGTATCTACGGTGCAGAGTTCGATGTCTGGATTACGAGTGATGACGTGTTGGTCGTCAATCATAACTCGACGGTAACTGGCAGTGATCTGAAGATCGAACAGAGCACCTACGACCAAATCAAGGAACTCACACTGGCCAACGGCGAAAAGCTGCCAACGTTCGACGCTTATTTGGAGCAGGGCGCCACGAACGCTTCGATGAAGCTGATCTGTGAAATCAAGACTCACAGTTCGACCGAAAACAATACGCGGGCTGTTAATGCCGTCCTAGCCGCCGTCAAAGCAAAAAATATGGAAGCCCGGGTCGATTACATTGCCTTCGACTATGAAATCTGCAAACAACTCGCAGCAGCCATGCCTGCGGCTGGCGTACAATACCTGGGCGGCGACAAAAGCCCCGCAGACGTGTCGAAAGACAAACTCACGGGCATTGATTATCAATATTCATCGGTACTCTCGAAAAAGCCCGAATGGGTGGAAGAGGCACATGCCTGCGGAATCACAGTCAATGCCTGGACAGTCAACACGACGGCCGACATGATGGCTTGCATCGGATTGGGAGTGGATTACATCACCACGGACAACCCTGCTACGCTGAAAAAACTGCTGGACATGCCGTTCGTCTCGGCTCCGAAATAAACTAACTATCATTGATTAAAAATGTAGGCTGGAGATTATCCGGCCTATATTTTTATAATACTCGTGTTACCACTACGATAAGTAATGGATTGTAAGTCTTTGAAAATTTCCTTTGCTTAAAAAATGTACAATTTATCGAAAACTTACTTTTTAACTATCTTTTTCAATAGTTATGCAACACACCCTTTGTTTTTGAATATTTTTTCTATCTTTGTATTTTCAATGGTGCTTTTTCTCAACCGTACCACCCCATGTATAGTGAATCCATACGGTCTGAATTTGAAAAACTGTATATCGACTGCCAACCTCGGTTGTTAGCCTATGTACAACATTTCATCAACGACATCTCTGTGGCGCAGGATTTAGTGCAAGACAGCTTCATGTCTTTATGGGACAAGCAAATTTCTTTTAATACGGAAGAAACGCGCAGGTTATTGTTCGTCGCTACCCGTCACCGATGCATTAACTATTTGAAACACAAAAACATTGTCGAGAGATACCGCTGCCAATTACAAGCACAGGCAAAAATCGGTGAAGAGCGTCTGTACAACTATGATTTTTCGTTTGTTGAAAACGATCATCCTTATCTATATCAAGAATTGGAATCTCAGATACAGCGAATCGTGAACTCCCTGCCGGAGCGTTGCCGAGAGGTGTTCGTCCTCAGCCGATTTCACGGGCTGAAAAACCGCGAGATCGCTGAACGCCTCCATATTTCGCTCAATACGGTCGAACGACATATCCAGCGAGCCCTACGCATTTTTACGAAAGCACTTGAGTGTGAAAAATCAGTGTATTTGCAAATTTTAATTCTGTTATGGCTACTGAACCAGTCCTCTTAATGACTTCTGATATCTTCAGGGTTTGCAGTCAATAATGACTATTAATTTTTTGAGATTAGGGGGGGGTAAAGTTCATTTCGATTGTTGTATTAATGAATACACATACAATAATCGCCCTTATGAACGAAAGTTTCAGAAAACTCGCCATCCTCTATTTCGAGGGCCGAATCACCCCAAATCAAGAATGCGAACTTTTCGGATTCATTGCCGCAGCGCCGGAAAATGCCCTACAAGTGCGCAAGTGGGAATCTGAATGGAAACGACAACACATTCCGTCAACCAACGTGCTCCACTCACTCGCAATGTTCAATGCGAAAGTAGAACATCGTGATAATCGGCTGCGCACACGCCATCGCTGGTTACGCTTCTCAGCCGCTGCGGTTGTGCTTACCTTTCTCTCGACCTTTACAGTTTTCCATCTAACAAAACATCACGGCTCCGAGCAGTTTTTCACGGTTGAAGCTCCCCAAGGAACCCGCAGCCATATTACCCTCTATGATGGCACACAGGTCTGGCTCAACGCCGGATCGACGATGAGCTACACGTCGGACTTCAACAATACCTCACGCGATATCCACCTTTCAGGCGAAGCCTACTTCGAGGTTGCTTATAACGAGAAACTGCCGTTCCGTGTCAAAGCCCGCGGCTGTACGCTGACCGTACTCGGAACCAGGTTTAATGTTTCGGCCTATGACGAAGATCCGACCGTACAGGCTGCGCTGATCGAAGGTTCCCTGCGCTTCGAATCGGCGCAGGGCTGCGAGACGATGAAACCGGACGACCTGGTAACCTATGACTGCACCACGTGCTCTATGCATCGTGAACAAGTTGACGCCGGGCAGTTTTGCAGCTGGATCGACGGAAATATTCGCTACGACGCCATCACGCTGCCGGCCCTGTTGAAAAAACTGGCTCGCAAACATGCCGTCGTGATCGAGTTGCGCACCGCGGATTTCGACACCAAGACCTTCCGCATCTCGCTTACCCAGGCGCAGGACATCGAATCGATCCTGAACGGTCTCTGCGACATTCTTCCCATCACCGTGAAGCGGGACGAAAACGGGTATTACGTTTACAGTCGGCCCTGAAAAAACGATTCCGATATATTTCCAACAATCTAAACCTAAAACCTATGCATGTAAATCTCCTACCCAAGAAGATTGCAGCATTGCTTCCGTGTCTGCTGCTCGCAGTGGCGATCAATGCGCAAACTGTCACCAAATCCTTCCGGAAAGTACCCCTGAAAACGGTTCTGGAAGAGGTGGAACGACAAACCGGCTATTCGATTCTCTTTGAAAACGACAAGGTCGATGTCAGCAAGCCCATTACGGCCTCGTTCCGGGAGGCAACGCTTCAAGCCGTTCTTAATCAAGTGTTAGACAAATCCTTACGTTATTCCATTAACGGGGGGGGGAAATTAGTTACCATCTCCCGACAGACCGACGCGCCGGAACCTGCGCCGGCTAAGGCGCAGACACTCTCCGGAACGGTTATCTCGTCAGCCGATAATCAGCCGATCGTCGGAGCCAGCATCTACGTCGAGGGCACGAACATCGGCACAACTACCGATGCTCACGGCAACTACACGCTGACCGTGCCAGCCGCAACTAAAACGGTAACCATTTCGTTCCTGGGTTTCGACACCAAGAAAATCCCGCTCCGGGATGCACAGCTCTTCAAACTCATCACGCTATCCGACGCGACGAACAAACTCGAGGATGTCGTGGTCGTGGGTTTCGGCGTGCAGAAGAAGGAGTCGCTGGTAGGCGCCGTGCAGTCAGTCAAACCGAGCGACCTGCATACCTCGTCGAGCAACCTCTCGACCTCGTTCAGCGGCAAGATCGCCGGCGTGATCGCCGTACAGAAATCGGGGGAACCGGGCGCCGACGGCGCAAGTTTCTGGATTCGCGGCATTTCAACCTTCGGTTCGGGACAGTCGCCGCTGCTGATCCTCGACGGCGTGGAGATCACCAACCAGATGCTCAACAACATCCCGCCCGAGACCATCGAGTCGTTCTCGGTGCTCAAGGACGCCACGGCCACGGCCCTCTACGGTTCGCGCGGAGCCAACGGCGTGATGATCATCACCACGAAAAACGGCCGCGACTCGGAGAAAATGACCATCAACCTGCGCGCCGAGTTCGGCGCCTCGGCCCCGACCCGCGTTCCGAAGGTCGCCGACGGCATCACCTACATGGAGACCTTCAACGAGGCCCGCACCACGCGCGGCGAAACGCCCTATTACAGCAACGAGAAGATCATGGGAACCAAACTGGGACTCGACCCCTACGTCTACCCCAACGTCGACTGGTACGACATGCTGTTCAAGGACTGCACCTTCAACCAGAACTTCAACTTCAACATGACGGGCGGAGCCAAGAAGATCGACTACTTCCTCAACGCCTCGGTCTACAACGAGAACGGCATCATGCGCAAGCCCGAAGCCTCGAAATTCGACACCAACATCAACGCCCAGAAATACCTGTTCCAGGCCAATGTCTCGGCCGACGCCACCAAGACCACCCGCGTATCGCTGAAGATGAACACCCAGCTGCACTACCGCCACGCCCCGATCCAGAGCGTCTCGGACCTCTTCGCCTACGCCATGACCGGCATGCCCTGCGAATTCCCCGCGACGCTGCCCGGCGAGGAATCGGACACGTTCGTGCGCTTCGGAACCAACAACGCCTGGAACAGCGGCTTCTTCACCAACCCCTACGCCCAGCTGTGCCGCGGCTACGGCGACCAGTTCCGCGGCCACTTCACTTCGGCGCTGACCGTCAACCAGAACCTCGACTTCATCACCAAGGGCTTGAGCGCAACGGGCATGGCGACCTTCTACAACCGCGTCTACTCGGCCGTCTACCGTTCGTTCACGCCGTTCATGTACCAGCTGACCGACTACAATATCGACGAGGCGGGCAATTACAGCTACACCAGCAACTCGACCAACACCGGAACCACCTACCTGGGCACGACGCGCGGCAAGGACGGTTACCGCGAGCTGGCGTTCCAGGCCAAGATCGACTACGCCCGCACGTTCGGCAAACACGATGTCGGAGCGACGATCGTCTACATGCAGAAGGAGCGCAACATGAACATCTCGGACGAGCAGGAGTACGCCGCGCTGCCCTACCGCCAGCAGGGACTCGCCGGACGCGTCACCTACGGCTTCGACAAACGCTACCTGTTCGAAGCCAACTTCGGCTACAACGGCTCGGAGAACTTCGCCGCGGGCAAACGCTTCGGATTCTTCCCGTCGGGGGCCGGGGGCTGGGGGATTTCGAACGAGCCGTTCTGGAAGGGGATCAAGGAACAGGTCAACCTGTTCAAACTCCGCGCTTCGTATGGACTGGTCGGCAACGACGTGATCTCGAAGGATTATGCGGACCGCTTCCCCTACCTCACGACCGTCGACATGGGACAGGGCTACGACGTCTATATCGGCAACAACTTCGAGCGTAAGTACGGTCCCATCCTCTCCGTCTACGGCAACCCCAACGCCACGTGGGAGGAGAGCCGCAAACTCGACATCGGCGTGGAGATCGGCCTGTTCGACAGCCTGAACATCATCTTCGACTGGTTCAAGGAGAAACGCTCGGGCATCTTCATGCAGCGCACGTCGCTGCCCTCGACCTTCGGCATGTCGGGCATCACGCCGTGGGCCAACATCGGCAAGGTCGACAACAGCGGCGTCGACATCTCGGTCGACTACAACAAGGCCTTCTCGAAGGACCTGATCCTCTCGCTGCGCGGCACGTTCACCTACGCCCACAACGAGATCGTCGAAATGGACGAACCCAAATACAAATGGGCCTACCAGTACAAGGCCGGACATCCGATCAACTCGATCCAATGCCTGATCGCCGAAGGGCTTTTCAGGGACGAGGAAGAGATCGCCTCCTCGCCCTCGCAGGACATCTACGCCACGACCTACCCCATCCGCCCGGGCGACGTGAAATACCGCGACCTGAACGATGACAAGATCATCGACGACAACGACATGTGCTGGACGGGCAACCCGACCGTCCCGGAGATCATCTACGGATTCGGCTTTTCGCTCAAATACAAGGGATTCGACTGCTCGGCCTTCTTCCAGGGACAGGGCAAGGTGTCGATCCTCATGTACAACTACCACCCCTTCGCGACAGCCGCGACGCCCGGTTCGGGACTGATGCAGTGGATCGCCGACGAACACTGGAGCGAGGACGACCCCAATCCCAAGGCTCTCTACCCGCGCCTGTCGCCGCTGTGGAACAACAACAACACCAAGGCCAGCACGCTCTACGTGCGCAACGGCAAGATGCTGCGCCTGAAGACCGCCGAGATCGGCTACACCTACAAGAAAATGCGCGTCTACGTCTCGGGGACCAACCTGCTGACCTTCGCCCCGTTCAAGTACTGGGACCCCGAAAAGGGTTCGGGCAACGGCCTGGGATACCCGCTCCAGCGGACGTACAACCTCGGATTCCAGTTCAATTTCTAACCCAAACACAGCAAAAGACCATGAAAAAGATAATCTCCGCACTTTCACTGCTGCTGCTATGCTCCTGCTCCTACCTCGACGTGGTGCCCGAAGGCAAAGCCACCGAAGAGGATATCTGGAAAACGGAGGAGCAGGCCGAGAACTACCGCTACTACATGCAGACCTACATGCCCAACCTGATCGGGTACGACTGGTCGCCCGACCAGTTCGCCGGCGACGACTTCATCACCGGAGCGCGCGGCACGACCTACTATTTTTCGAGCAAGAGCCTGCTCTACGGCGAGGAGAACGCCAACCTGACCTATTTCGGCCGCTGGGCCCCGAACTGCACCAGCGGCGGCACGAACTACGACATCTACCGCGGCATACGCTACTGTTTCTACCTGCTGGACAACATCTACAAAGTTCCCGCAGTCTCGCAGGAAAACGCCGACCGCTACGCGGGCGAGGCGTGGTTCCTCGTGGGATATTACCACCAGTGCCTGCTCGAATACTACGGACCGATCGTACTGGTCAAGAAGTTCATCCCCATCGACGCGCCCGAATCGGAGATCCTCACTCCGCGGACGCCTTACGACGAGTGCGTGAAGTACATCGCCGAGTGTTACGACCGGGCCGCCGGGCTGCTGCCCGACGTGGTCGGCGAGTCCGAACTGGGACTTCCCACGAAAATGGCCGCGCTCAGCTACAAGGCCCGCCTGCTGCTCTACGCCGCCTCGCCGCTGGTCAACGGCAATCCCGACTACATAGGGTTCAACAACCCCGACGGCACGCCCCTGATGAGCACGACCTACGATCCGGAAAAGTGGAAACGGGCGCTGGACGCGGCAGCGGCGGCAATCGCCCTCGCGGACGAGATC
>OJMG01002244.1_pt1 | contig 16681 bp, 17 predicted proteins | sample 1597141 | NCBI WGS metagenome assembly OJMG01 (sample SAMEA2452119, study PRJEB22498) | human gut metagenome | biome: human feces; feature: human gut; material: feces | place: Australia | collected 2012 | reverse complement strand
ATAAAAAAATATAAAAGTCAAGAAGAATCGTTATTTGCAATATAGGTGCTCAAAGTATTTATTTTAAATAATTTGTGACAAATGATTGACTAACCTACAAATTAATTGTAAATATTTAGAAGTACCTATTGAGAAAAATGTCGTTTTGTGATAGAATACATCATGTAATAATGTAACTATTGGGGGAAAAGATGGAACAAGAAACAAAAAGTATTATAGATAGAATTTGGACAAACTTTTGGGAAGGTGGAGTAACAAACCCATTAACAGTAATTGAGCAAATAACATACCTTTTATTTATAAAAGGATTAGATGATATAGATATAGCACATGAAAAAAGTGATCATATGTTAGGAATATAAAAACAAAAAGAATTTTTGATGAAAAACATCAGGAATGTAGATGGAGTATATTTAAAAACTATCCAGCTGAAAAAATGTATAGAATAGTTGGAGAAGATGTATTTCCATTTATAAAGTCATTAAGTAATAATAAAAATTCTGGATATGCAAAATATATGGATGATGCTATATTTATCATACCAACACCTATTATGTTACAAAGAGTTGTAACAGCAATAGACAAACTTAAAATGAAAGACAGAGACACAAAAGGTGATGTATATGAATACCTTCTTTCAAAATTATCTACAGCTGGTACAAATGGACAATTTAGAACACCAAGACATATTATTAAGATGATGGTAGAATTAATGAAACCTACTCCAGAGGACATAATTGTTGAACCAGCTGCTGGAAGTGCAGGATTTTTAGTAGAAGCAGGAGAATATTTAAGAAATAATCGAAATGATTTATTTTTAACAGAAAATTTAAAAGAGCATTTTAATAATACAATGTTTTATTGATTTGATATGGATAGGACAATGCTTAGAATTGGTGCTATGAATTTAATGCAACATGGTATAGAAAATCCAAATATATCATATAAAGATTCTTTATCAGAAGATAATGAAGATAATAGCAAATATACATTAGTTCTTGCAAATCCACCATTTAAGGGGTCTATTGACAGTGAAAGAACTTCAAAAGATTTATTAAACATTACAAAGACCAAAAAGACAGAATTATTATTTTTAGCATTTTTCTTAAGAATTTTGAGAACAGGTGGACGAGCTGCTTCAATAGTTCCAGATGGTGTGCTATTTGGAAGCTCAAATGCTCACAAAGCTATTAGAAAAGAAATAATAGAAAAACACAAACTAGACGCAATAATATCAATGCCAAGTGGTGTATTTAAACCATATGCTGGAGTTTCAACTGCTATAATGATATTTACCAAAACAGGTGATGGTGGAACAGATAAAGAATGGAACAATTGATATGATTGCATTAACAGAAGATCCGTTTAGAGCTGTAGGGAAAGTTGGAGAACTATTTGAAGATAAATATAATACATTTATGGAAATAAGAAAAGATATAGAAAGTATAAATGAGAATTCTAAAGAATTAGCATAGATGAGGTAAAAATTGGGGGATTATAATGAATAATCTAAGTTTAACAGCATGCAGTATATGGATAAGGGAAAAAAATCCTAGTAAAAAGAATACTGTAAATATAGTAAATTTAAATAAAAAAATTAAGGGTAAAAAAAAGGAATATGATGATTTCTTTGACTTATTAAAAGATTTTTGTGAAAAATATAGTAGGAAATTTGTCTTAAATGATTATGAGCAAAAAATGTTTAAAGTAGAAACAGATAATATAATTGTAGAAGAAAATGAAAAATTTAGATATACATATATTGATATTAATTCTGGAGGTTATGGAATAGAAGCTAATATTGTGAATACAAAGACTAATAAAATTTTGTATACTAGAAAAAAAGAACACGCAGAGACTATACATTTTAGAGTATTTTTTGCTGTGCCAAAAGGTGATGATACATGTAAAGGTATTATTATATTTCAAAATATTGGACAATATGGAATAAAAACAATAACTACAGATTATTTAAGAAAATTTATTAATGATGAATTGAATTTATATACCACTACAGGAAATATTTGCCCTCAAGTTTTTGTAAAAAAGCTCTTGGATAATAATGGATTGATGAAAATTATATACACAAGAAATAATATTTCAAATGACAAAGCTGATACAGATACTATGGGATATGGTAAAGAAGAACGAATAATAGCTGGATTTTCAAATATTAAAAAATGGAAAGAAATGATTTCAGGGTATTTTAATGGTAACAGTAGAATATATGAATTCGAAGACATAGATTATAGTGGAGTAAAATTTGTTACATCTATATATGGAAGAACAAGGACTATAAATATAAATAATATAAATAATCTAAGTATTATTGAAGGCATTCCGGATGAAGTAACAAACAGTTTTGGAGATATAGATGATCAAAAACTAAAAGAGCATTTTATTAAGGTTACTAAAGAATATTTAGAACATATGGTTTATAACAAAATATAAGAGGTGAATTATGAAATTAAATATAGCTTTTTCTTTGATTATATTAAGTTTAGTTATATTATTTATTTATGGAATAAAGAGAAATAATAATTTTATAAATATATTTAAAATAGTAACAGATCATTTCAAAATATTCGATGGAGCAAAAAAACATATAATAGTACTTTACTTTGTTCCTGTACTTACTGCAATAGGGATATCAATATTATATACATTTTCTGATTCTATGGTTGAAGCTATAATGGTTGTTATTTCAGTTGTAATATCAGCATTATTATCATTTCAGGGAGGAATATTAAACATAGAGTCAAATAAAAATGAAGGAAGAAAAAAAGTAATATTAGAAGAAACAAACGCTTCGATAAATTTTACGGTTCTTATTAATATTATTTTAGTATTTTTCATGTTGATTTATGTAGCAATAGATAATAGTATTTTTAGAACGATTTTTACAGCTATTATTTCTTATATATTATTAATTACTTTTTTAACAATAATGATTATTATTAAAAGAATAAGAATATTGTTTAAACAAGATGATTAAAAGCTAAATAAATATAGAAGACTTTTTTGAAGCTATGGCATGAGATAATTATTTTTATAATAGATTAATACAACTAAAATCTTTTTTAGAAACAAATTGTAATAAAATTAATAGAAGCTTTCTTTTTTGGAAATAATATGATATAATAGTATTATAATCTAAAAAGGAGAGTTTTTTATATGTTAGGAGATAAAATTAAATTATATAGAGAGAATAAAAAAATGACTCAAAATGAAATTGCTAATATACTAGATGTAAGTCCAGCTACAGTTTCAAAATATGAGTCAGGTGCTTTAGAACCAAATATTGAGTCTTTAAAAAGATTAGCTGAATTGTTTGAAATATCAATTGATGAGTTATTAAATGATGAAGAAGATAAATTTGATATTTCAAAAATAAATGTATTAGATATACTTAGAGAACAAAAAGAAATGAAATTAAAAGGAAATTTATATCATCGAACTCAGGTTTCGTTTGCATATAATACAAATCACATTGAAGGAAGTACATTAACGGAAGACCAAACAAGATATATTTTTGAAACAAATACTATTTTATTTGAAGGTGATACAATTGCAAAAGTAGATGATATATTAGAAACAGCTAATCACTTTAAATTAGTTGATTATATGTTAGATGTAGCAGATAAAAAACTAACAGAAAAGCTGATAAAAGAATTTCATAAGATGTTAAAAGATGGTACTTCAGATAGTAGGGTGGAATGGTTTAATGTTGGAGAATATAAACAAAGAGCTAATACAATAGGAAGTGGAATTAAGACAACATCACCTAATAATGTTGAAAAAGAAATGTCAAAATTAATTGATTGGTATAATTCACTTAAAAATGTTACTATAAAAGATATAATTGAATTTCATTATAGATTTGAGAGTATACATCCATTTCAAGACGGTAATGGTAGAATAGGAAGAATTATTATGTTTAAGGAATGCTTGAAAAACAATATTGTTCCATTTATTATACAAGATGCAGATAAACTATTCTATTATAGAGGATTGAAAGAATACAAAGGTGAAAAAGGATATTTAACTGATACATGCTTAAATGCACAAGATCAGTATATTAAAATGATAGAATATTATTTAAAATAATAAAAGAAGGAAGCAAGTATGGAGTTAGATAAAATATTATTAGAACAAGATATTACCTATGAAAAGATTAAAGAATTTATTAATTCGGAAGACGAGGATAATTATTATAAAATATTATCAAGAATTAGTATATTCTCAGAAAATGATGCAAAGATTATATGCAAAGAAATTATAAATAATTCCAAGAATGAAGATATAATAGAGAGAGCATGTATGGAGATAATTACGTTTATACAATATGACTATGATTATTATAAAGAAATAATAAATATTAATGCAATAAAAAATATTGATGGAACATGGAATGATGAAATTAAGGACAGATTATTAGATGATTCGGAAAAAGCAATAGTAAGCGTATTTGAAGATTTTTCTAAAGAGCTGCCCAAAAGTATACATTATGATATTAAAATTATAACAAGATTATTAGACAAGTATGATGAAAAATATATTAAAAATTTGAAAATAGATAAAAAGAGTTTAATTGAAGTATGTAAGAAAATAAATTACATAATGACAATAAATGTAAAAAATGTTTTAAAATTCTTTTATTGTATAAGCAATGAATATAAATTAAATTCAGGTGAAATCAGCTTTTTTTTAGATGCTTTTTTTTCAAATTATCCAAGCGTTTGTAAGACATTTATTGAAGAAAATAAAGATTATAACTCAAAAACGATATTTATAAAAAATTTAAAGATTAAAGTAGAACAACATGATAAAGAAGAAAAAATAAAGTATGATATGGAAATTTTTAAACCAGATACAAAAAGAATGATTGAGTATAGAAAATTTCAATTTAAACAAAACAAAGAAATCAATAAACTAGCTAGTAAAAAATCTATATTCGGAAGTTTATTTAAGTCAAATACAATATTATATGGAAGAAAATATGGATTAGCTGTTGCAACAAAAGACAGCAAAGAAATATCTGTAGGAAGTTTGCATGAATTTAAATATGAATATCCGTATCCAATAGAATACTTAGTTGATCCCGTAGAATATATAGAAAAAATAAATTCGTTAAAAAATCTAGGAAGAGGTAAATAGAATGAGATTAATACTGAAAGATTATATCGAAACATTAAAAGAAGAGATAGAATTAGAAACTTTGTTAGAGAATATATTAATAATGAATGATTTTAAGGATATTGTACGACCACAAAAAGGAGTAACTCAACACGGAGTTGACTTTAGTGCAAAGAAAGATGGAATAATATATTTATTTGTATTAAAACAAAAAGATATAGATAAAAATAACTGGAATGCAGGAAACAATGCTGTTAGGCCAACATTAGATGAAATACAAGATGTTTATATACAAGATAGAATAAAAGATCCTAATAGTAAAATAAATATTGTAGTTTGTACAAATGGGATTATAAAACAAAATGTTCAAGCAGTTTGGAATGGTTATATAAATAGAAATTCTACGGACAATACAAAGTATTTATTCTGGGGAATAGATGAACTTACATCTATGACAGAACAAGTTTTGCTAAATGAATATTTATTTGAAGATGATATAAAAAGCGATTTACGAAGAAGTTTGTACTTTTATGAGGAAGATGTTAATTTTGTATATTACAAAAAATTATTAGAAAAATTAATATTAAAGATTAACATATCAGATAGAAGAAAAAAGATATATAAAAAATATTTAATAGTGTATTTGCTAATTAATAAAATGTGCATTGCATATGCATCAGAGAAAAACATTAAGTTGGCAGAAAAAATGTCTGAAAAAGCATTAATTGTTTTCTGGAATTTTATAATAAAAAATAATTTATATGAAAAAATTGAAGAAATTGATACATTAATTATGCTATATAAACAATATGAAAATTGTTGTGAAAACTATTTAGAAGAAATAAAAAAGGTATATAATTATAGCCCAAGTTTTCCAATTTATAGTCCATTAGAATATAGAATTACAATTTATGAAGTGATAGGATTTATTTCATCATATACATATTATTTATATTATTATTATGGCAATATAAATCAAGTTATAGAAAATGTTAATATATTAATAACAATTATTAATAATAATGCTGGTTTTTTCTATCCTGTATTTGATTTAAATTCTATAGAGATAAACACATTAATTTTTTTATTAAAAGAGATTGGAAATAAACAGGCAGAAGCTTTAGTAAATGTTCTGATAAATAAAATGATATATAGAATGAATATATCAAAATATTATCCTGTTGAATATGAAAATTATGACAAAGCATTACAAATTGAATTTAATGAAGAAGTAGATGAATTTAATGCAAGTGTATTGATTACAAATTTATTAGAATGGATGTATGTTTTTAAAAATCAAAAAGGTATAGATGATGTTGTAGAATATCTGAAGAAAAAATTCCCTAATTTAACTCTTAATACACTTCAAATAGATTTAAAATCTGAAAATTACTATTTTGAAGGAAATATATATGATTCAATAATATCATATGTATTGGATTATGGAGAAAAAATAATGGACGTAAAAACTGCAATAAAAAAAATACATGATAATAATAAAATAGATGAATATAATTTTTATAAATATGATTCACTCCCAATATTATTTATTACAGCAAGAAATTATAGAATACCGTTACCTTCAAATATTATTTATAAGTTTTTAGAAGAAAATAATAAAGAATAAATAGCTTAAATAAAAAGTGTGAAAAATGACATTTGAATAAAAGAGTCAAATTTCACACTGTTTTATTATAGAGTATTGTCAAAGTGTAATTTTAAGATTTTAAAGTGCAAATTTTGCACTTTAAAAAATGTATATTGGAATACAATTAATTTTCAAAACATCCACCAATCAACTGCACTCCATCAACAAAACCGTTTCTATAATACTTCTCATTCCAATAAAAAATATAATCCATAAAATTTTCATCCAATTTATTTAATTGTTTCTGCACATACTTTTTATTCTCCTTAGGAACATTTCTTAAAATATTTTCACTAATTTCATCAAAATAAACAAAATGTTTTCTATCTTCATCACACGTTAGTGATGCTAAATCATCCTCTCTAAACATTAACCATTCCTTCAAAATATCATCATTAACTTCTCTAAAATTATTCATAAATAAAAACCTCCATAAAAATTAAAATTTTAATAGCAAAAAATTGCTTTTCAAAAACTCAGCAAATATTAATTTTGAATACGAACACACGTACATTATGAGTTGGGAAAAATTTGGGTAATAAACCCTCAAAAAATGCCATAAAAATGCACAAATGTTCTTAAAACCAAAATCAATAAATTTACTGAAACACCAACAAAAACTCTAATTTTCACAAAGGTACAAAAAGCCGTCAACTGTCGCTCATAACCCGAAGGTCATACCAAGAATTGAAAAACCAAGTATTTTACGCTATTGTCATAGATAAAATATAAAGAAAAGCGTTAATATGTATTAAAATAATTAACACAAAGTGATATAATCAAAATAGAATACAAAATATATCTTGAATATTAAAATGTGTAGATAGATAAATTATAAATAATATTAAGACAACGAGGTAAATTATGAAAGTTTTAACTATAAAGCAACCATGGGCAACTTTAATTATGAAAGGTAATAAAAGATTTGAATTTAGAAGTTGGCAAACTAAATATAGGGGAGAGTTGCTTATACATGCTGGTAAAGGGATTGACAAAGAAGCGGTAAAAAGATTAGCAAATTATCTGCCACAAGAATTGCCACAAGGTAAAATTTTAGGAAAAGTAACATTAGTTGATTGTATAAAAATTACACCTGAATTTAAAGAAGAATTACTAAAAGAAAATAATGAAATTTATACAAAGAGCTCTTTTCAGGAAAATTATGGGTGGCAATTAGAAGATGTGCATGTCTTTGATGAAACAATAGACGCAAAAGGTCATTTGAGCTTATGGGAGTACGAACTTTAAGACGGAAAATAATTCCAAGAGTATAAAGAAAGTTTAAAATCAAGCAGTTTCAAATAATTATAAGAATAAAAAAGGAGCATAATCATGGATGATAAAATACAGCAATTTAAACAATTAGTAAACAAAAGTGATAATATTGTATTCTTCGGTGGTGCAGGTGTGTCAACTGAAAGCGGAATTCCTGATTTTAGGAGTAAGGATGGTTTGTATAATCAGCAATACAAATATCCACCGGAGACAATACTCAGTCATACGTTTTTTATGAATAAAACGGAAGAATTTTTCAAGTTTTATAAATCAAAAATGAACTCGTTAAAATACCAACCTAATATTACTCATATAAAACTTTCAGAGCTTGAAGCTAGAGGTAAATTAAAGGCGGTAATAACGCAAAATATAGATGGTTTGCATCAAAAGGCTGGCTCTAAAGTTGTGTATGAGTTGCATGGTAGTGTACTACGAAATTATTGCATGAATTGCCATAAATTTTATGATGCTGAATATGTGTTTAACAGCAATGGCATTCCAAGATGCAGCTGTGGAGGAATAATAAAGCCAGATGTAGTTTTGTATGAAGAGGGATTGGACGAGGAGACAATCGAAAATTCGACAGCTGCTATTCAAAAGGCTGATTTGTTAATTGTTGCTGGCACGTCACTTACTGTTCAACCTGCAAGTGGTTTAATAAACTTTTTTAGAGGCAGAAATCTTGTATTGATAAACAGGGATTCAACTCTTTATGATAATAAAGCAAATTTTGTTATAAATGATAGTTTAGGTAAAGTTTTCTCGAATTTATAAAGAATAAATTAAGAAACAACATAGGATAAATTATTTTAAACGTATAAAATGAATCAAAGGAGCAAATTATGAAGACTTTAGATGAATTGGTAGCAGATAAAATATTAGATTTAGTGCATTATATATTATTAAAATTTATAAAACCAGATATGACTTTGAGCAAAGTAAATGAATTAGATATACAAGCAATCGAAAAATTAAAACCAGCAATATGGAATTGAAGCAATAATTTTAGACGTAGATGATACATTGCGTAAAGAGATGAAGGATATTCCAAAGGTTAATAAGGAATGGATTGAAGACTTAAAAGACAAGATAAAAATTATGATTGTAAGCAATGGAGTAGACAAAGATATAGAAAAATATTTCAATAAAAATGGAATAGATTACATAGGATTTGCGTGCAAACCGTTAAAGAAGAACTTTGTAAAGGCATGTGAAAAGATGAATGTAAATCCGGAGAGTGTACTAATGGTTGGCAATAGCTTGTTTGATGATATATATGGCGGAAAAAGAAATAAGATGAAGACTGCACTTGTAAAAGAAGTAGAAGATAATGAGAGATAACTCAATAAAAACAAATAATACGCTGAATTGAGCTGTTATCAATAAGCCTAGAAGAAATATGAATTTTACGTGAAAATTGGCACTCAATACTTGACTCTGCTAAAAATAGATGTATAATATATCTGTAAATGGTAAAGAATATTTATCATAAACATGTGCCACTCTCATCAAGTGTCAACACATAATATATTTTAAGGAGTTGATTTTTATGATGATGATACCTAGAAAACATGATTTTGATTTATTTGATGATGTATTTGGAGATTCATTCTTTAATGAGGGAGCAAGTAGACTAATGAAAACAGATATTAAAGAGAAGAAAAATGAATACATTATTGACATTGACTTACCAGGATATGACAAAGAAGGAATAAAACTTGAGATTCAAGATGGATATTTAACAGTACATGCTAGTGTTAATAAAGAAGAAAATGACGAAGAAAAAGGCAGATTTGTACGTAAAGAAAGATATTCCGGAGCTTGTTCTAGAAGCTTCTATGTTGGAGAAAACATTACAGAAGATGAAATTAAAGCTAAATTTAAGAATGGTACTTTAACTATTGTTGTTCCAAAGAAGGAAGACAAGAAAGAATTACCAAGCAAGAAATATATTGAAATTGAATAATGAAAAGTCCTACAGAAATGTGGGACTTATTATTTTCATAAAAATTTATAAAATACAATAAAAATGTTGATAAAGTGTTTCTTATATGATAGTATGTAATTGGAAAATATTCCTATTAAAGCAATAAAAACAATTGGAAAAAATATCTAAAAAAAATAAAAGCTCTAGCAAGCTAGAACTCTTTATTCACATAAGTGAAACCAATATGAATTGGCATTTAAGGTTACCCTTATTTTAACTCATTGTGCTATTTTAGATAGTAATTTAATAGCAAATTAAATATATCATAGAAAGGAAAAAATTGCAAGTATATGGAACAAAAAAACTTAAAAAAATATCCAGAATATAGTATAGGATTAGATATTGGAACAAATTCAGTAGGTTGGGCTGTAACAGATTCGGAAAATAACATTTTAAAACACGGTGGTAAAAATATGTGGGGCGCAAGGTTATTTGATGAAGGAGATACTGCTGCGCAAACGAGAACGTTTAGAGGAACTAGAAGAAGAATTGAAAGAAGAAGAGAGAGAGTAAATATTTTACAGAGCTTATTATTAGACGACATGGAAAGGGAGTATCCAAACTTTTTTCCTATGCTTAGAGAGTCTTCTAAAGTTGAAGATGAAAAGCAACAAGAAAAATTGGATGGAAAAAAATATAATTTGTTTTCAGAATTGAATTTTTCAGATCAAGATTATTATGCAAAATACCCAACTATTTATCATTTAAGAAAAGAACTTACAATGAGTAAAGAAAAGCATGATATTAGATTGGTATATCTTGCAATTCATCATATTATTAAGTATCGTGGTAACTTTTTATATGAAGGTGATTTAAAAAGTAACACTGACGAAGTATTAGAGTCTATAGAATTTTTGGTAAACTTTATACGAGAAAATTTTGAAATAGAATTTAACTCTACATCGGAAAATCTAAGAAATATTTTAAGAAATAAAGAAACAACAAAGACAGAGAAAAAAGATGCTTTGATGAAATTATTTGATTATTCAAAAGAGGATAAAGCCATAATAAATGGTATTATCTGTGCAATTTTGGGATATAAATTTGATGTTAATAAGGTATTTGATGTTGAAATAGAGAATTCGAATATTTCATTTAGTAGTGATATTACGAATGAAGAGGAAATAAAAGAATCTTTACAAGAAAATGCTGATGTATATGATGTTTTACAAAAGATATATAACTGGTTTGTTTTGCAGGACATTTTACAAGGAAATAGTAGTATTTCAGAGGCTTTTATAAAAAAATACGAAAAGTATAAAAAAGATTTAGAAAATTTGAAAAACATTTATAAAACATATTTAAAAACTGAGTATAATAATATGTTCAGACAAGAAAAAATTGGTAGTTATGCAATGTATGACAAGAACATTTCGAAATGTCCAATAGAAGAGCTTTATAAAAAAATAAAAAAAGATTTTGCAAGTATTCCGGACTGCAAAGAAAAACAAGAAATATTACAAGAAATAGATAATGAAGCTTTTTTAATAAAGATAAATACAACTGCCAATGCTACAATACCATATCAATTGCATTATCAAGAGCTGGAAAAGATACTTGAAAATCAAGCAAAATTTTATTCAACTATAAATGAAAATAAAGAAAACATTTTAAATTTGATGAAATTTAGAATACCATATTATGTTGGACCACTTGCAAAAAATGATAATAGTAGATTTGCCTGGATTGTAAGAAAGAGTGATGATGCTATCAGGCCTTGGAATTTTGAAGAATGTGTTGATGTTGATGCTACTGCTGAGATGTTTATAAGAAGAATGACTAATAAATGTACATATTTATTGAGTGAAGATGTAATTCCGAAGCAATCAATCTTATATTCTGAATTTTGTGTAAGGAATGAACTTGCAAATGTTAGAGTAAATAATCATAAATTATCACCTCAAACAAAGGATTTTATTATAGAGAAATTGTTTAAGATGAAAAAAACAGCAAAAGCAAAAGATTTAAAACAGGTACTTATTGATAATCAAATTTTTAAGGAAATTAGTTCGGTGACTGGACTTGCAGAGGTTGACAAGTTTATGTCTAATATGTCTTCATATATTGACATGAAAGAAATATTTGGAATTGTAGATGAAAATAATATAGAGATGATAGAAAACATAATAGAGTGGATTACTATTTTTGAGGATAAAAAGATTTTAAAAAGAAAAATAGAAAGAGAGTACCATTTAGATGAAAAAATTATAAATAGACTTGCGAAAAAGAATTATAGTGGATGGTCAAGATTATCTAAAGAATTATTAATAGGATTAAAGTCATTTGATGACGGAAAAAATATAATGGAAAAATTACAGTCTACAAAAGATAATTTTATGCAAATTATTAATAATGATCAATATGGCTTTAATAAGCAAATAGAAGATAGAATGAAAAATAATGATACAAAAATAACTTATGAAATGGTTGATGAAATTCCAACGTCGCCAGCTAACAAAAGAGCTATATGGCAGAGCGTGAAAATTGTGAAAGAAATTACAAAAATTATGAAATCAGAACCAAAGAACATTTATGTAGAATTTGCAAGAGAAGAACAGAAAAAGAAGGTTCGTAAGGACAATAGAGCTAAGGCTTTGCTAAAAATTTATGATACTTTTGCAGAAGAAATGAAAATGTTAAGAGATTATAATCCAAAGGTATATCAAGAATTGAAAAAGAAACAGAATGATAGAGATTTTAATGAAAGATTATATTTATATTTCACTCAAAATGGTAGATGTATGTATAGTTCGAGACCACTAAATATAGACACATTGTATTTGTATGAAGTTGACCATATATTACCACAGAGTTATGTAAAGGATGATAGTTTATCAAATAAGGCACTTGTTTATAAGGAAGAAAATCAAAGAAAGAGTGGCAGTTTATTATTAGATGAGAAAATAATAAATAAGCAAGAATTGTGGTGGAAACAGTTACATAAGAATGGATTGATTGATGACAAAAAATTAAGAAATTTAACGAGAAGAAAAATGTTTGAAACAAATGATGATAAGGTAAAATTTGTTTCAAGACAGTTAATAGAAACTAGACAAAGTATAAAATATATAACGAATTTACTTGTAAATCAGTATAAAGATTCAGATGTTTTTGCAATAAGAGCTGAACTAACTCATAATTTTAGGACCCTTTTTGAAGTATATAAAAATAGAAATGTAAACGACTACCATCATGCACAAGATGCTTATATTATAAGTGTTGTAGGAAATGTTATAGACACAAAACTACATTTTAAAGATGAATATAAATACACAGAATATGTAAAAAATTACATAAAGAAAAATGAAGAGGAAAAATTAAAAGATAAAAAAGTTTGGATTATTATGGAAATGGTTTCGAATAATATTGATAAAGAAAAAGTAAAGAAAACGTTAAATTATAAAGACTGCTTTGTAACAAGAAAACTAGAAGAACAAACGGGAGAATTTTACAAACAAACATTATATGGCCCTAATGATAAAAATGTAAAGCCAGTAATTCCTCTAAAAAAAGGTATGAACGTTGAAAAATATGGAGGATATTCAGGAGAAAATAAGGCATATTTTACAATTTTTAGTTACATAGATAAGAAAAATAAAAAGCAAGTTGAAATGATAGGAATTCCTGTAAAGACAAGCTATGACATGAAGAATAATAAAATCACATTAAAAGAATACGTAGAAAGTCAGATAGATAACACAACAGAAGTAAAAATAATAAAGCCTAAAATTTTGAAATATCAAGAATATTTAGACGAAAATAACGAACCAATGGTACTTTTGAGTGATAGAGAATTAAGAACAAATAAACAATTGGTTTTGCCATCAAAAGTGAATAAACTTATATATTTAATGAATAAAGAAAAAGCAACGGAAGATGAAAAAATAGAAGTTGAAATGAATATTGAGGAAGTTTATAACTATTTAATTAAAAAATTAAATGATGAATATAAATCATTTAGTTCAATTTATGAAAAAGCAAAGGATGATAAAACAAAAAATAAATTTAATGAAATGTCATATGATGATAAAGTAGTAACTATAAATGGATTATTAGATTTAATGCACAAAGGACAAGGAAATCTATCAAAAATAGGACTTGGTGATAGAGCTGGAAGAACACGAAAAAGTGCATTTAAAACTAAAGACTTAGAAAACATGACATTTATAGATAAATCAGTTACAGGAATATACGAAAGAAGGTATAAAGTAAATGGGATGGAGAACGGTAGTAGTAAATAAAAACTGCAAACTGAGTTATAAGAATGACTATTTGGTAATAAGAAGTGAAACTTTACAAATGATTCATCTTTCTGAAATAAATTTAATTATAGTAGAGAATGGTATGGTATCAATTACATCATATTTAATTAACGAACTAATAAATAACAAAATAAAGTTAATATTTTGTGATGAAAAACACAATCCAGCTGGAGAAGTGATGCCATACTATGGCTCATTTAACACTAGTAAAAAAATATTAAATCAAATAAAATGGGAAAAAGAGAAAAAAGATGCAGTGTGGCAACAAATAGTAAAACATAAAATACATAATCAAGCTATGTTACTAAAAAAACTTGATATTGCCGGTTATGAGAAATTATTAGAATTTGAAAAAGAAGTTGAAATAGCAGATAAGACAAATAGGGAAGGTCATGCTGCAAAAGTATATTTCAATTTGTTGTTTACTAAGGACTTTATACGTGGCACTAATAGTATGATAAATAGTGGATTAGATTATGGCTATGCAATAATATTATCGACAATAAACAAGGATGTTGTTAGCAAAGGATATATTACACAAATTGGAATTAATCATAAAAGTGAGTTTAATCAATTTAATTTAACGTGTGACTTGATGGAACCATTTAGACCATTAATAGATGAAATTGTGTACAATAATCAAAATTATGAATTTGATAGAATTCAAAAATATAAATTGATAGATGTCTTGAATAATAAAGTGAAAATAAACGGAAAAGAACAGTTTGTTGGAAATGCAATTCCAATATACATTCAGAGTGTATTTGATGCACTTGAAAATAATGAAAGTAAAATTATAAATTATGAGATATAGATTTATGAGAATATTAGTATTTTTCGATTTACCAACAGAAACATCAAAAGATAGAAAAATTTATTCAAGATTTAGAAAATTTTTGATAAAAGAAGGGTTCATAATGATGCAAGAATCAGTTTACTCAAAACTTACTTTAAATAATTCTATAACAAATGCAATAAGAGATAAAATAGAAAAAAATAAACCACCAAAAGGAATAGTTCAGATGTTAGTTATAACAGAAAAACAGTTCAGCTCAATGGAATACATAGTGCGGAGAAAAAACATATGATAATCTAGATAGCACGGAAAGGCTAGTAATATTATGAAAATGTCAATAATGGGATTTGAAAATAAAATTGAATTTAAAGAGGGCATAGTAAATGTTTTTGAAATATATAATCAGAAATTGTTTTCAGAAATTATAAATACAATAAATAATCAGTGTAATGGTGAAGATGACGATAATTCAATAGTATTAATGGAAAATGAGAAAAGATTGAATATTGAAAAAACAATCTATTTATTAACAGACTTATTTAATATAGATTTTAATTCAAAGAAAATACTAAACAAGATTTATGGCATATTGATTCAAAATATACAAAATAGACAAGATGAAGAGCTTGGAAATATTAATCTAAAGCTAAGAAATTATTTAATAGAGGAAATAAATGAATTACCATTTGAATTTAATATGAATAGTGAAATTGATATAGGAGATTTGCTAAAAACGTTTAACGTAAAAATAGATACAAGCTGTTATACTACAATAATAGAAAAAGTCGAATTTATAATAAGTATAATATCAACGTTGAAAATAGCCGAAATATTAGTAATACCTAACTTTAAAACATACTTAACTGAAGAAGAGATACTTGAAATATATAAATATTCAATATATAATAATGTTAAATTATTAATTTTAGAGAATAAAAGTAATGAGAAAATGCTCAAATATGAACAAAAAAACATTATAGATGAAAACTTTGATGAGATTTAAAAATATTATTATCTAAAAGACGCCGGAGTCATTAACTGTAAAGATTCTAAATTTGAAGTTTTAGAATTGTGTTATTTTAGATAGTAATAAAACATGATTTAATAATAGATATAGATAAAATATGTTTTAGAATTGTGTTATTTTAGATAGTAATAAAACATGAAAATTGGAAAAAATATATAAATGAATGTTTTAGAATTGTGTTATTTTAGATAGTAATAAAACCGTTCCCTTTTTAGCTATAACTACCTTGTTGTTTTAGAATTGTGTTATTTTAGATAGTAATAAAACATTTGCATTTTCTTTTATATATTCTAACTCGTTTTAGAATTGTGTTATTTTAGATAGTAATAAAACATAGCTTAGCTATACCTCATTTTTTTATAAGTTTTAGAATTGTGTTATTTTAGATAGTAATAAAACTTGATGAAATACATTTGGAGTTTAACTCATGTTTTAGAATTGTGTTATTTTAGATAGTAATAAAACGGAGGATAAAGTTATGTTATGGAAATTAAAGTTTTAGAATTGTGTTATTTTAGATAGTAATAAAACATGAAAATTGGAAAAAATA
>OJMG01002243.1_pt1 | contig 16686 bp, 12 predicted proteins | sample 1597141 | NCBI WGS metagenome assembly OJMG01 (sample SAMEA2452119, study PRJEB22498) | human gut metagenome | biome: human feces; feature: human gut; material: feces | place: Australia | collected 2012 | reverse complement strand
CACTAAAAAACAAGATAAGACTAATCCTATCCTGTTATTAATGCATGATAAAAAGAAGTGATTAATCTATATAAATTGTCCTCACTGTTAACCAGTTGTAAGCTTGACACATTAATTGACATATACATAGTTAATCACTTCTTCCTTATCTTTAATTAAATTCTACCACGGAAATGATCAACTGTTCAACAGTTTTTTTGATTTATTAACAATAATATCTGGTGTTAGTATAGATATATTGTATTTATCTGGAAGATACATATTTATAGAACAGTACTTAAATTCTTAAAAAAAAAGAATTAGACTCTTTCTATGTTTGGAAATTCTAGTTCTTTTTATTTTGTTCTTCTTCAAATAACTTAGCCATTGTTTCACTATTTCTTGTTAATCTTTTTATAGTTAATTCTTCTGCTTTATTATTAGCAAGTCTTAAGTTTCTATCACTAGAGATTAGGGCATCTTTTGTCTTTTGTAAATGGTCAATTGTTTTATCTATTTCTTCTATTGCTTTACTAAACTTTTCAGATGCTATCCGGTAATTTCTTGCAAAACCACTCTTGAAGGCATTCATATTCTCTTCAAAGTGAGATATATCAATATTTTGATTTTGTAAAACAAGCATTTCTTTTTTATATTCTAAAGCATTAAGAGCAGCTCCTCTAATTAAGGTTATTAAAGGAATAAAAAACTGCGGTCTAATAACATACATCTTAGGATAACGATAAGAAACATCTACTATTCCCGTATTATAATAGTCATTATCAATTTCAAGTAAGGATACAAGTACAGCGTATTCACATTTTTTCTCTTTTCTATCTTTATCTAGTTCTTTAAAGAAGTCTTCATTCTTATGTTTAGTAGCTGTCATATCTGCTTCATTTTTCATCTCAAACATAATAGATACAATCTCTGTTTTCTCATCATCATAGTCTCTAAAGATAAAGTCACCTTTAGAACCGGTTCTTGCATCATTATCTTTTTCAAAGTAAGCATTAGGAAATAATGGTCTTAAGGTATTAAACTCATTATTACAATGTACTTCTAGACTTTCTCCTATCATCTTAGTTGATTGTCTTGCTTTCATATCTTTATAATAAGCAATCATTTCATCTTTATCTTTTAGTTTATTTTCATACACATCTTTGATATTTTTTTCTTTTAAGGCATACTCTTTACTATCTAATTCTAACTGACTTTTCAAACTAGAAATATTCTTATCTTTTTCATTTTCTAGTTCTTTAATTTTAATATTTAACTTTGCTATTTCTTCTTTATATTCATTAGCTGTTTTAATCTTAGTATTTTCAACCAAACTATCTTCTAGTTGTTTTTTACTTTTTAATTCTTCATTTAGTTTTGTTATCTCTAAATCTTTTTCTTTTAGCATCGTACTTAATTTCTTTTCAAGCTCATTCTCAGCTAGTTTTATTGCTTGGTTCTTATCTTTTTCATATTGTTCTTGTCTTGTTGCTATCTCATTTTTAAATTCACTATCTCTTACTTGTTTTACGATAGAGTCATATTGTTTCTCATCAATTTTAAAAACAGTTCCACAATTAGGACATTTTATTTCATTCATAGTTTTGTTCCTTTCTATTTAGTTTTTTCTTTAAGATTTTTAAACTTAAATTTAAAAGTATCTACATAATCTTTACTAATAATAATTTTATTATCTTCTTCTTGTTTTTCTTCTACTGGAGTTAGATTGCACCATCCCTTTTCTATTCCAATCTTATTTATGTGAAACTTAGTACCACAGTTTTGACATACTAAGTATTCACCTTCTTGAATGAAGTAAGCTTTAGGCGATGGATTACAAACCTGACAAGTATTAAGTGCTATTCTTACTTTGTTATCTGTTTCTCTTACTAAAATAAATTGAATGATAATACCATCATCGTCATAATTTACAAAGGTAGCTGTACTTGTTATATTACTAATATCTAGGATAATATTATTATCTTCATTAGCTTTTACTGTTAGATATTTATTTCTTTGTTTCCTTAGTCTTAGTACTACAACCATTAACAGTTAAAACTAGAATTAAGATAAGAATAAGCTAACTAATTTTCTTCATTACTTAATCCTTCATATTTATATCCTAAAGAGTTGATAGTACTTTCTACTACTTTAATATTTAACTCTTTATCACTTAAAATGGTAACACTATTATTCTTAAGATTTACTTTTACTTTTCTTATATCATCTAAACTTTCTAGGGCTTTAGTTACTTTATCAGCACAGTGGTTACAACTCATTCCTTCTACTTTAATTATAGTTTTAATCTTCTTATTAAACATTTTCTTATTTCCCTTCTAATTTTATTTTTCTAAGTCTTAGAGCATTAATTACAACTGTTAGACTACTTAAAGTCATAGCAAAAGAAGCAATCATCGGATTCATTATAATATTAAATTTAGCAAATAGTCCTATAGCAATTGGTATCATTAAGATATTGTAAAAAAAGGAAAAGAAAAGGTTTTGTTTTATATTTCTAATAGTTTTCTTACTTATGATAAATAGATTAAGAATACTTTCTAAATTATCATTCATTAAGATAATATCACTAGAATTATTAGCTATATCAGTACCACTTGCAATTGCTACACCAATAGTAGCAGTAGCAAGACTTGGAGCATCATTTATCCCATCTCCTACCATCATTACTTTTCTGTTTTCTTTTAATAATTCTTTTATAATTGTTGTTTTCTCTTTAGGAAGAAGTGATGCTTTTACTTCATCAAGTGCTAAATCTTTACTAATAATATTAGCTGTTTCTTTATTATCACCAGTTAACATTAAGACTTTTTTATTACTTTTCTTTAGCTTTTTAATAACTTCTCTAGCATTACTTCTTAGCGTATCTTTAACACCTATTAAAGCAATTACTTTTCTTTCTTCTACTACATAGATAACACTATTACCCTCTCTTACTAGTCTATTAAAATCTAGTGAATGAATATCATAAATCATTAATTGGTCTACTAACTTATCATTTCCTAGATAGTATTTCTTATCATTAATAGTACCACTTACTCCTAGTCCTGCTATATTATTAAATTTAGTTACAGCAAGATCTGATTTACCCTTAAAAGCTTTAGCGATAGGATGCGTTGATTTATTCTCTAAACTTGTTACTAATTCTAATATTTTCTTATCAGGATAATCACTATAATTATAAATAGTTGATACTTGTAAATTACCATAAGTTAGAGTTCCTGTTTTATCAAAGACAATAGTATCAATACTGTTAAGTAATTCTAATGATTCACTATTTTTTATTAATAAACCTTTCTTAGTACAGAATCCTTCAGTAACAATAACAGCTAAAGGGGTGGCAAGACCAAGAGAACAAGGACATGCTACTACTAAGACAGTTACAAATCTAGTTAAAGCTATATCTAAATTATTTGTTAATAGATTAAAAATTAAGGTTAGAAAAGCGGTAAGCAGAATACTTGGTACAAAGATAGAACTTACTTTATCTGCTACTTTAGCAATAGCTGGTTTAGTATTAGTAGCTTCTACTACTAGTCTTACTATTTCGGAGATAGTTGAATCTTTACCAATATTAATCGCTTCATAAGTTATATAACCATTAGTATTAATACTACCTGCTATTACTTTATCACCTATTTTTTTCTTGATTAGTTTACTCTCTCCAGTTATAAAAGCTTCATAAAAGTAAGCACTTCCACTGATAATATTACCATCAACTGCTATTTTCTCACCTGGTTTACAAATTAAAGTATCGTGTTTTTTAACTTCATCAATACTAATTTCTTTTTCCCCTTCCCTAGTTTTTAATAAAGCTTTAGTTGGAGTTACTTGAACTAGTTCTTTAATAGCTTCCTTCGTTTTAGATTTACTCTTAGTATCAATAAATCTTCCTAGTTTGACAAAGTAGATAACAATACAAAATGATTCATAGTAAAGACTTTCTACATAACTTGTTTGTCCTTTAATTATCATAATGGTATTAAAGATACTATAAATAAGACTTGCTAAAACACCAATAGAAACTAAAGTGTCCATATTAGGAGACTTATGAATAAGATTTAGATAACCACTTTTTAGAATATCTTTTCCATAGTAAAGATAAGGAAGAGATAGTATTAGTAAAGTAATAGCATAGTTAACGGGATACTTTTCCATATTAAGAAGTGGTATAACAGGAAGACCTACCATGTGTGACATAGAAATATAAAGTATTAAAATAGAAAGGATAGTATAAAAGGCAAATAATCTTTTATTAAGCTTCTCTTTCTTAAAGACCTTTTCTTCTGAATAGATACCCAAACTTTTATAACCTGCTTCTTCAATAAATCTTTCTAAATCGTTTAAAGATAGTGTTTCATCATACATAATAGTAGCAGTTGCTAAGACAAGATTAACTGAGGCATCTACTACTCCTTTTTGCTTATTTAAATACTTTTCTAATGTCGATGAACAAGCACTACAACTCATTCCTTCAATACTTAAAATTACTTTCATAATTAGCTTTTCCTTTCAATTTTTATTGTCTATTTTTTATATAATATTAAGTCTACGAATAATAAGGTTCTTTTTATATATTTTACTTTGATATTACTCTCCACGTCTTATGGATATCTCTATTCCATCTTTACTACCCAATTATAGGGGGTGGGGGTATTTATGTCAATAGTAAAACAAAAAGAAAAAGATCATATTAATGACCTAGTTTGTTTCATCAAATAACTTTTTATTTTCGTAATTAGTTATAATTACTTCTTCTACTTTTCCCCTTTTCTTTCCATTAGCATTAATATTTCTTTTAGCTTCTATTATATGGATATTGTAGTCTTTATATAAATCTTTTATTAGCGGTGTATTATAATTAGATAACATTACATAACACCCTCTATCAGCTAGTTCTTTATATACTTTAGCAAGTCTAATTTGTTCATCTTTACCAAAGCCATTTTCTGTATAACTAGTAAATATTTGTTTTTCTGAATCATATGGTGGATCAAAGTAGATGAAGTCATTCTTCTTGGCAGTTTTAACTGCTTCTTCAAAATCTGTATTTAATATGGTTATATCATTAAAGTTTAAATATGAATGAATAATACCAAGGTTTTGTCCTTCATAAGTATTTACTTTTATTTTTTTACCAAATGGTACATTAAATTCATTCTTACTATTAACTCTATATAAACCGTTGAAACAAGCTTTATTTAGATAAATTGTTCTAGCTGCTCTTTTATAATCAGCCATTCGTTTAAATTTAGATTTATCCCTATCTTTATTTCGTATCTCATAATAATAATCTTCACTATGATTTGTCTCATGATGATTTAATTCATTACACATCTTAGTAAACTTTGTTTCATCTTTTATACAGTTAAAGATATTCATTAATTCTTCATTATAATCATTTATCACTGCTTTTCTTGGTGATAACTCAAATAATAAAGCTCCTCCACCAACAAATGGCTCATAGTATGTATTATATTCATCAGGGGCATATAGTTTTAGTTTATCAATTACTTGTCTTTTACCACCAGCCCACTTTACAAATGGTTTTCCTTTTATCATGTTTTTGCCTCCTAGTTAAGTTTCATATCAATTATTGTATCAAAAATGTTACTAATTGTCAGTACTAACGATTAGTAAATATGTGTAGTGTTACAATTGATGTGACATATTTACAACTACACTTTAAAATATTCACTAATTATTTCATCTAGCATACCAGATTTTGCTAAATGATAGTTCAACAAATAATCTAGATTTCTAAATCCCTTCTGAAGTTGATTCTTATCTTTGTTATCCCAACAAAGTCCGTCTGTTAACAATGCAAATCCTATTCCTATCTTTTTCAAATCGTTTTGCCTATTTATATAACTATCAATAATTTCCTCTGGTTTTGAACCACCACGGTAAAAATAATCAACTTCAATATTTAATACTTTATTCTTCTTAACTAAAATAAAATCTGCTTTTCTGTTTGCTACATCTTCACTTATATTGAAACCCAGTTTACTTAATGCTTTAAATTGTTTTTGGCTAATAAGCTGAACATTATGATTTTCACAAATTTCAGCTATTATTGGTTCACACGCAAGTTCAAATGCTTTTCCACCACGATTCTTTCTTCCGTTTGAATCTAATCCAATTAATACCCCAATAACATAATCAATAACACTTTTCTCTAATAGATTTTGAAATAAATCTTTTAATCCAATTTTTTCAAAGAATGTATAATATATTTCAATATTTTCATCACTAATATTATTTTTTATTAATTGAATATCAAAATTATATGAATAAAAATCATTTTCTTTTAAATCTTCATTTACTACCTTTAGTTCATTTTTCCCTGTCCAAACATTTTTTCTCTCAACTTTAGATAAAGCAAATAAAAGAGGAAATGTAGCGACTACTGTAGGAACTTTTTTTATTAATTCAACAAATTTATCATGGATGTTCTCACATTTAATTAATACATTTAGAGCATTTAATTCTATCTCAAATTGTTTATAATCCATAGCATTATTCCAGTCTACATAAAAGTTAAAGCCCCTATTAGTTTCTACTAAATTATTTACAAATTTTTCTGATAGCTCTTCTATACTCATCTCTTTATACATTATCTTCACTTTCCTTTCTTCTTATTGTTAAATCTAAATACTCTTTTTCTTTTTCAATTCCAATATATTTTCTATTTAATTTATTAGCTACTATCCCAGTTGTTCCACTACCATTAAATGGGTCCAATATTAAATCATTTTCATCTGTTGATGCTAATATTATTCTTTCTAATAATTCAATTGGTTTTTGAGTAGGATGCTTACCACATTTTTTTTCACTTGGCTTAGTCAATGATGTTTCCCATACATCTTTCATTTGTTTATTGTTTAGTTTTTTCATAACATCATAGTTAAACTTATGCTTGGCTTTAGATATATCTTTTTTGGCCCATAAAATCGTTTCTGTTGAATGAACGAAAGTACGACAACTAATATTAGGTGGTGGATTTAATTTTTTCCAGGTAATATTATTAAGTATCTTAAATCCTTCTTCTTCAAGCACCATTCCTATCGAATAAATATTATGCATAGTTCCACTTATCCAAATGGTTCCATTATCATTTAAAACATTTTTACAGGCTCTTATCCATCTTTTATTAAAATTATGCTTTTCTTTAATAGATCTTTTTTCATCCCACTTACCCTTATTCACAGATACCATTTTACCACCACTGCAAGTGATTCCATCTCCTGATAAGAAGTAAGGAGGATCTGCAAATATCATATCTATACTTTGTGGTTCTATTTTTTTTAATAATAAAATAGCGTCTCCATGCAGTAATTTAAAATTGTCTTCATCATAGTAGAATTTTTTACTCATATTATGTACCTCCTAGTTAAGTTTTTATCAGTTATTGTATCAGATTTATCGGGAATAATTGAAACTGCACATGCATTTATATATAGTCATTACTTCAGCCTCTTACACATATTTGAAATCTATCAGTCAAACCATACAAATCTAATATTTGTTTTACATAATATCTTGTTCTATCAGAGCTTATACATCCCTCAACATAAATATTGGCATTTTTTAGCTTTATCGGATCTACTAAATAATTTGGAACACTACATAATATAGGATCTTTTTCATTATACCTTTGTTTTGATGTTGCTTTATGAATCGTATTATCAATTGTTGCAGTATTTAATGTGTTAGAATCAATATCATATAATATTTCACAAACTGTCGGTAATAATTCACGCCATTTTTTTACATTATATTCTTTTCCTTCATATATTAAATTCTCCAAAGTTGTTCCACTCATTGGAGTAACAATATCAGATAATGAATAAATTCCAGTTTCAAATTCTGATGTAGCTTCTCTTGATTCATATTCTCTTTCTCTTTTTAAAGGGCCTATTATTTCATTACATGCTCTTTCAGAAATATCCTCATTTCTATTTATAATATCTTGTTCTTTCCATGTACTATTCGATGCTGTAGAGGATGTGATTATAAACTGTACATCTTTTAAATTTTCTATTTTTTCATTCCATGGTCTATTGGAGTTTTTGGAATTGTAACTTCCAGAAATCAGTGCTAGATTACCTATACAATTTAAATATGAATTATATATTCTCTCCGTTTCTTCATCACCGCCAAGATAATCAATCCACCACTTTGTTCTTGTTTGAGGCATTAAATGCTCTATTGTTATTTTATTTAACTTAACAGGAATATTGCTTTTTTCAATTAATTCCATTTTATAAAGTAATGCTCTTGCATAAACTGTATTTACTGAATTTTTTAGTTGATTTTTAAACTCCTCATTAGATGGAAATCTACTAGCTGGAGTAGGACTATTTGATAATTCAAATAAAATACTGTCATAACTTGGTTTAACAATATCTCCAACAATTTTTTCTACTAAACCATAAATAGAGCTTCTTAAAGCCCCTCCTCCACCAGAAGGAGAAACAATTCTATATCTCAACATAAAATCACTAATTAAATTCATTATCTTTCTCAATTCATCTATATTATTATTGTATAATTTTTCAAATAATATAAAATATAAGGGATATAAATCGTCTGTTTTTATTAGATTTAATATTTCTATAGTAATATTTAATTTTTCATCAGGACAATTTTCGGTTATGATCCATGAATAAAATTCAGAATATTTTAACATGTCATTTAAAATTTCTATATGTGGAGAGTTATTCTTATCAAAGTATTCTTTAAATGACTTATAAATATTATCATTTTGAACATCTTCATATAACTTAGTTATAAGATAAAACTTTGCAAATTTCGAAATATTATCATTGCCTAATTGTTGTTCTAGCTTTGTCCAGTAATTATTATATAAATCTTCCTGTTCAGCACTAGTTGTAGCTAATAAAAGATAGTTTCTAATTAAATCAGATGGTTGTAATTTTCTTCCAGTTGAATTAATTTTTTCAAACACGGTTTGGACTTTTTCTAAATCATCAGAAATTTCTAGATTCACATCAACGACCTCTAACTTTTGAATTGTATCATATATATCTTTAGGTTCAATATCACTATTCTTTATCAGTTCAATGAATCTTTTATAATTTTGTATTACATTAGACTTTCGATCCACTTCTTGTAAATTACGGCCATCAATTACAGCAGCAAAAGAAGCATAATCATAGGAAGTTTGTTTTAGTCTTATTCTAAATTTTTCAATATCAGTATCATTTTTTAAATATCTTGAATTGATTTTTAAACTTTCTTGTTTTGAATAGTCTCTTATAGCACACAAAAGTAATAAAATAGTTGTTATTCTTTGTTGACCATCAACTAATATTAATTCATTAAAAGAAGCACCACTTTTTTTTCCCATATAATATACAATATTTCCCAAATAATGTGCAGTATTTGTTTTATATGCCTTAACTATATCATCAAACAATTCGTCACATTGTTCATAAGACCAATCATAATTTCTTTGAAACGGCGGAATTATAAACACTTTATCCAATCCACCTACCAAATTCAATATACTTGTACCTATAGCTTTCATCTAATTATTTCTCCTTTATTTACTTTATAAAAATTAATTAAGCTTTATGTTGTTTTATTTATTGTCATATACAATTTATCAATTTTTTTGAATTCATGTCAAGCTTTTAGGTACTTTTTCTATGTCAATTACTTAAAATTTTCCTGTAATATTTTAGTTTATTTTTTATAAATAGATAAAAATTAACTACAAAAGATTATATTCAAATAAAAACTTATATTCTAAAATCAATTCTTTAGCTTTTACAAAATAGAAAGTTAGTTGTTTTTACTTTTAGGAGTAAATTTTCATTAAATGTTTATAGACTGTATAGAAAATAAGGCTTTATCATCATTATCATTTATATTATAAATACTCTTAAATTAATTATAAAATTAAGAACTAATAATCAAATTTTATGGCTTAAAAAAAATTAAGTTTTGTAAAAATATTGTTGGGAAATAGTTTTAAGATAAGTAATATATAAAAATGAAATAAAATTAAGGAAAAATGATATATATCTGATAAAGGATGGGTAGAAATATTATTAATTTTAGCTAAAAAAATATTGTTCTGTCTTATGCATTAAAATAAAAAAATTAATAGTAGTTTTGGGGCAATAATTACATTACAATGACAATAAATATTTTAAATTTGATGACTACTAATGCATTATTATGATTATGGTGAAGATATTAAATAACATTGTTTACTATTTACTTGCTAAAAAACATATCTAATTTATGGCACTAGTCTTTTTCTGTAATTTTTTTTCTAATACTTTTGGTTGTTCCTCTTTATTTAACAATGTCATATAACTATTAAACTCTTCTATTGCTCTATAATCATTTTTTAAACATTCGCCAATTCTTTCTTGATATGTTTGGGCTATATACCAATCCTTAGAATAATAAACATTTTTTATTGAATATTTACTTATTGGTATATAATCTGTAGGATTAATTGAGTAATTTATAGAGTTTATTACGTTAATTACATTTTCATTATTGTTATTATATCCATCTATAAAAAAATCAGCAAATTTTATTTCATTCCTAGGATCCATATATGAAACATCTGGATTTTTTGACTTAATATTTCTAAGGTCAAAATTATTATCTTTATATACAATATCTAAAGCTCTGTGATAGATATCTGTATCTTTATATACCTCATCATCTTTTTCAAATATAGTAGGAGTTGGATAATCTTTTGGAAAATGAGTTGTATTTGGCTTTAAGTATGAATCACTACCAATACATGCTAAATTAATTGGTTCATTACTTTGTTTAGTAATTTCTACTATCTTTTCTATTCCTTCTTTAAATGTAGTAGATATTAAACGACCATTAGCTTCTATTTCTTTATCTACACATTCAATACTATTAGCTATTAGTACATTTCCATTTCTTTTCAACGGACAAAAAGCAGCAATATCACTTGATTTATCATATATTATCAATATTCTACCATTTCTACAAAGTGCTGCATGTAACAAATGATTATGTGCTATATCAAGTGTCCTAATACAACAATTAGCTTTATATCCTAGCTCAAATATTTGTGGGTCATCTAATTTCATAGTCTCATAAGTATAACCCCCAGTAGAAGTTCCTTTTACATAAGGGATACTAGATTCAACTCTTTTTTTCATTTGTGAATATATTTCAACGATTTTTTTTAATATTTCATTATTACTATTGTGTGTTTTATTTCCTAAAATAATATTCTCTAAAAAACTATTATTATTTAATAAGTAATTGTCTGGAGTTATTATTTTTCTATCTACATCATATTTTTCTGTTTCTAATATTGCATTTACTTTCTTTAATGTAATTTTATTATGACATTTTTCTAATATTTCATCATAATTGTTATACAAATAATACCATGTTTTATATAATTCAGAATTCTTATCAGTAAGTATATTTATAAAATGATTATTATTTGGTGTTTCAAACATAAAGTTAATAAATCTTTTATCTATAATAGGTAAGAATTTACTTCCTTCTGATTTCATTTCAACTCTTGTTATATCAGTCTTAGCAACATTATCTAAAAACATTTTGTTATATTGCCCATATTTACCACTTAATATTTCTATGCTTCTTTCATATCCAAATATAAAGTACATTTTGATACATAACCCATATATTGTAGACAATTCATCTTGAGTCTTATCTTCTAAAAATTTAGATAATTTATTAATATGTTTAACATTTACTTTAGATAATTGTTCTAGAGTCATGCCATGAAGATATCTAGCATTAGGAAGTGCAATATTAAATTTTAAATAAAACATTAATTTTAAATCTTTTGTTATTTCATCATAATTATTAGTTAAATAATTTATATCTCTGTAACTTATTAAACCATTATTTAAATTTCTTTTTAATGTGTTATAGATCATCTCTTGATTAACAGAACTATTTTTTAATATACGACCAGTTAAATATCTTAAAAATTTCTCTTTAATTATCTCTTCCTGATTTTCATTTAATAAGATATCATATATTTCTTTCTCTAGGTGAACTTGTCTATGAAAGTTTGGATGTCTAAATTGATTTTCTATTTTTTCTCTTATTAATTCGTCTCTAGCCTTTATTTCAGCAAAGAGTTCTTCAAACGACTTACCATTCTTAACTATATTATCTGATATATATTTTTTTATATCATTATTATCAATACTATCATTAATATAATTAAGAAAAAATAACTCTTCTGAATTTAATTGTTTCATTATACTGCTATTAATTCTATCTTTATCAGAACCAAATAGGACTCCTTCTATATTGTTATATCTTTCTCTAAAATCGGTAGGAAGAAGCACCTCCCTAGTATAAAAATTTAATTTTTCTATTATTTTTAACTGTTTGTCAGTAGGCAATAAGTTAAATTCTTTACTTTTTACTACCTCATCAAAGACTTTTTTTAAATCGTATGAATGGAAAAATTTGTCTTCAATTTTATTTTCATTCATGACAATATATAGAAAATATTTATTACTATATATTTGTTTCTTTATAGTTTGTGATTTTATATCTTTGTTCAATTTTTCAATATTTTTTATCGTCTGTTCAGTGCAAACAAAGTTATTTAAACTTAAGGTTCCTAAAATTAATATTTTTTGAATTTTATCATTAGTCCATAATTTATTTTGCATAGTGAAACCTGAACTTCTAAAAATAGAATTGATGGTATTACTATCTAAATTTGAAATAAATTCAATTATACTCGAATCTATTATTGTATTTATTTGTTCATCTGTTAATTTTTTTAAAGTATTAATCAATTTTTTAGTTTTATACAATTTAATTTTTTTAAGATCTATTTGTGTAATATTGCTTTGCATAGTTTTCTCCTTCAAAAGTAAGATATATTATAACATTAAATTATGTTAAATTACACATAAATAAAGAAATTAAGAAGCTGTTAAAGGAAAAACAAGATTATTTTGGAAAAGATAAAAAAATATCACAAATTGGATCCAGTTCCCAGTTTTATTGTAAATGAACATGTGGGATTTTTAAGATTTAGAAAGAAGGAAAGTGCTCCTGAAATGGATTATCCATACTGTGGTGGTACTATGTTTTCTCTTGATTTAAGCTAAAAAATTGAAGTTTTGCTTTAATATTTTTGTTGGTTGGTTTAATTTTAATAAACCCACTTTTCTTTCAGTAATGATCTAAACGCACTTTCCTTATATATGAAAAAGAAAGACTATTCATCTTTCTTACTAATCATTCTAACTAAAGCTTTATTTTTAAAACTTAAACACTTAATAACTTTATTCATCGTCTCTATATTCATATCTCTAATAAGATTAATATAGTGATCACAAAAGTCATGATATAAATTAAGATCAGTTACAATACTATTAACCATCGCTTCTTTATAATCTGTCTTCATCACTTCAGAAGATATCCATACTTTCTTAACTCTTTCTAAATCTTTAACATCTACTACTAAGTTATTTAACTTTTCATTTAATAAAGCTAGATAACCTTCTTCATCTAAGACATCGGTTTCTACTATAAAAGTTAAAATATCTCCAGCTTTATCAAAACAATAGCCATCCATCATAGCTAAATTATTATTTCTAACCTTTTCTTGAAAGATAGAAGTATTTCCAAAATTAATTGATAAAAGCATATTTAAGTATAAATCTAATATCATATCATCTTTAATAGGAAAACTATCACGCTTCATTTTATAACCAATACATAGTTTTTCTCTTTTAACATCTTTTATAATAGTTTCTTCTTCTTTTACTACTTCTAGTTTTTCATGAATCACTTTTTTCTTTACTTTACTATTATTATTAGTAAACCCTAATTTATTAAATTTACTATTAACAAGAGGAATAACTTCATCGACATTAAATACTCCTCCTATTACTAAAAACATATTCTCTGGTCTATAAAAGGTATTATAGCAGTCATATAATAACTCTTTAGTAATATTTTTAATATCTGTATCTTTCCCTGCTACTGGATATTTCAAAGGATATTCATGATATAGGTTATCAGCTAAAGTACAGAAAGTTTGATAATCAGGAGCATCTTCTCGCATATGTATCTCTTCTGTAATGATACCTTGTTCTTTTAAGATGTTTTCATCAGTAAAATAAGGCGTTAAGACGAAGTTTAACAACTCTTCTAAGTTTTCTTTAAACTTTTTATTACCAGATACAACATAACAAGTTGTATCATAATTAGTAAAAGCATTTACATAGCTTCCTGTTGAAGCATAAAATTCAAAAGGAGCAGGCTCTTCTTTCATCTCAAAACATTTATGCTCTAGAAAGTGAGCTATTCCATGAGGAAAATCAACCATTTTCTTTTTACCAACTGGTTCAAAGCTATTAGTTAAAGCTCCATAATAAGTACCAAGATTAATAAAATAATTTTTCTTCTTAGAATTCTCATCTGGTAGTAATATAACATCTAACCCATTAGCAAGTTTTTCTCTATAGTAATAAGTATCAGTTCCTTTTATTTCAATTTTCTTCATTATTTACCCCCTTTAAACAAAATACTGTATGAAGAGAAACTTTATTAGCTACCGCTAGTATCTCCTCTTTTGTTACCATTAACATCTTTTCTCTTTTAGTCTTAAAGTCATCTACCCCTAAAACTTCCATCATATAATAACAATCAATTATCTCAAGTGGACTTTCTAACATATCATCTAAAGCGGTAGTAAAATATTCTTTTGCTTTTACTATATCACTATCCGTAAAGTCACCTTTCTTTAATTTTTTAATTTGTTTTTTAATAAGATCTAAAGCCTTATCTTCTTTAGTAGGTGTTACACCTGATCTAATTAGTATTAAATCATCACACTTATTAGGACTACTTCCTATATAGTAAGCAAGAGATGATTTTTCTCTAACCTCTTGAAATAGTAATGAATTCTCTCCCCCACCAAGTATTATGTTATATAGTGTTAAAGGATAATTTCTTTCATATAAAGTTAAATCTTTTAAGGATAAAGCTATTGCTAACTGACTTTGTTTTGCATCTACTAATTCTTCTACATACTTAGTTTTCTTTCTTTCACATACATTTAAATGTAAATCATCACTTTTCTTTTTAAAAGTATTAATATTAAAGGTATCTTCTACCATTTCTTTAACACTATCTACATCTATATCCCCTAATACAAATATATCAATCAAGTCATGATTAATCATATATAAGTAATAGTCATATAAATTTTCTTTAGTAATCTTTTCTAAGTCTTCTAAATATCCTACCTGTCTAATAGAGACACTACTATCTTTATCTATTTCATCTAACAGTCTAACAGTAGCATATCTTGCTTTATCATCTTCTAAACTTTCAATATTAGACTTCATCCTAGAGTATACAACTTTAAAATCATTCTCTGTAAAAGCATTATCTATAACATTAGGATTCAATAAAATAGACGAGAAGAAAGAAAGACACTCTTTAAAGTTTCCCTCTTCTGTATATTTATCATTTAATACTTTTAAGGTATATACTGTATCAAAGTAATTACCTAATCTTCTAGATCTACAATTAACTGTAGCAGCATACAAATCCTGGGCTTTTAAAGTCATCTCTCTTCTAGTCGGATAATCTTTACAAGATAAAAATAGCATATCATTTAGAAAGTTTCTTTTAGTAACTATATCTTTATCTATTCTTTCTCTAAAGTAAATCTTTACAGTTATAGTTTTATAATTATTAGTTTTAATAAAATGTAGGTTATAAGAACCTAAATCTTTTTTTGTATATTGCATATTATCACCTTTTTCTAGTATTTACTTTAATATTATTTTTTATTCAATAACTGTATCAAGTGCTACGGTAATCATCTGATCAAGAGCTTGTTCTCTATCATGACTAGATAGTTCAATTTTTTCATACATAGAGTCAACTACTGTTAAGATACAAGCTGCTTTTTTATTTAAGTGTTTGCTTATACAGTATAAAATCGCTCCTTCCATTTCGGATACTAAAGTATCAATTTTACTATCATAATTTTTCATATAACGATCTTTATCAACATAAACATCAAAGATATCACTAGTCATAATAGTACCTTTTTCTACTCTTGCTCCATCATCAACTGCATGTTTATAAAGTGAATTTACAACTTCCTCATCCCCAGAAAATATTTTATTATCATCATCAAAGAATAGTTTAGGATAACTTGATAAGGTATAAGCATCCTCTCCTATTACTAAGTCACGTACTTTAACACTTTCTTTATTACTACCACAAGTACCTATTCTAATAATTTTATCTACATCATAAAAGTGATACAACTCATAAGCATAAATACCAATAGATGGTCCACCCATACCTGATGCAAAGATAGTAACATCTACTCCTTTATATTTACCAGTAAAACCAAGCATACCTCTAGTTTGATTAATACATCTTGCATCTTCTAAGAATTTATTTGCTATATATTTAGCTCTTAATGGATCTCCTGGCATCAATACTCTTTTTGCAATATCATCTTTACTACTTTCTATATGTGCTGTCATAATTAAAACCTTCTTTCTACTTTAATTCTATCATGATAAATACTTTTTTAAAAGAAAAAAGCAACCTCTTTACACAAGGTTACTTCATTTATTGGATGACAAATGGATTTAGTGAAGATCCATCTCCCTTAGTTAT
>OJMG01002242.1_pt1 | contig 16686 bp, 15 predicted proteins | sample 1597141 | NCBI WGS metagenome assembly OJMG01 (sample SAMEA2452119, study PRJEB22498) | human gut metagenome | biome: human feces; feature: human gut; material: feces | place: Australia | collected 2012 | reverse complement strand
ATCTGATCACCTGTGTAAGCATGGATTGTTACCATGATACCAGACTGGATTGGAGCAAACTTGTTAAGAGCATCTGCCATTGGAGCTAAGCAGTTTGTTGTACAAGAAGCTGCAGAAATGATTGTATCAGAAGCCTTTAATGTCTCGTGGTTTGTATTGTAAACGATTGTAGGAAGGTCGTTTCCTGCTGGTGCAGAGATAACTACCTTACGAGCTCCGGCATTGATATGAGCCTGAGCCTTCTCCTTGCTTGTATAGAATCCAGAGCACTCTAATACAACGTCAACCTTTAACTCACCCCATGGGCAATTGTTTGCATCTGGGAAAGCGTAGATCTTGATTTCCTTACCACATACTGTGATAGAATCATCGCTTGCAGAAACTTCATCTGCATGCTCGTACTTACCCTGTGAGCTATCATACTTTAATAAGTGTGCTAACATCTTTGGGCTTGTTAAGTCGTTGATTGCTACTACTTCGTATCCTTCTGCTCCGAACATCTGTCTGAAAGCAAGACGACCGATACGGCCGAATCCGTTGATTGCTACTCTTACTGCCATTCTTAATTCCTCCTAGAATTGTAAATAAATAGTCTCATGGGACTTGCGTCCCAAGCTTCCTTTATTTTACCCAATTATTTCCGAAAGTTCAAGTCTTTTCTCCGTCTTTGTTAATTTTTTCACTAAAGGTATCTATTTCCCCTGAAATATAGTATAATCTTACGAAAAGACTTTTTCCAAAATCAACCACACAGAAAAAAGGAGGCTCTTATGCTTTGGGATACACATATGCACACGCATCACAGCGGAGACAGTGACGCATTGATGCCTGACATGATCCAGGCCGCTGTACGGCAGAACCTGGATGGCATCTGTTTTACCGATCATTTTGATTATGATTACCCGGATGATCCCAATCTGTTTCTTCTGGATTTTGATTCCTATATAAAAGAAGTCCGCAGTTTTCAGGACACCTGCCATGACCGTCTTTCCATTCGTCTTGGAATCGAAGTCGGTCTGCAGCCCCACATCACGGAAATCAACCGCAAAGCGGTGACCGGACATCCGTTTGATTTTGTCATCGGTTCCTCCCACGTTGTTCACGGAATCGATCCCTATTACCCGAAATACTATGAAGGACGCTCCGAAAAAACTGCTTACCGCGAGTACTTCGAATCCATTCTGGAAAACCTGAACACCTATTCCGACTTCGATGTATACGGTCATCTCGATTATGTTGTCCGCTACGGTCCGGACCGCAACCGTTTCTATACATATGAGGCCTATGCCGATATCATTGATGAGATTCTGCGTAAACTCATTTCCATGGGAAAAGGGATCGAAGTCAACACGGCAGGATTCAAATACGGGCTGGGACATCCAAACCCGACCGAAGCTGTTCTTTTACGCTATCACGAACTCGGGGGAGAGATTCTGACACTCGGAGCCGATGCCCATGCGCCGGAGCACGTTGCATATGCGTTTGACCGTCTTCCTCAGATTCTGCGGCATGCAGGCTTCCGGTACTTTACGGTCTTTACCGGCAGAAAGCCGGACTTCCTTCCGCTTCCGGAATAGCGAAAATAAAGGATTAATTCCAAAAATTTCAAAATAGGTATTGCAAAATCCGAATAACACGGTATAATGTAAGTATTGAATGGTGTTATTTAAATATAGCATGCACGTACGCAAATGAGTATGTAGTTCAATTTTATTAAACAATTATCTAATTAACTACTCAGTTACTCAATTTCCTTTAAGTAACTAAGAAGGAGCAGGTTTCCTCGCCTGCTCCTTTCTTTGTTTTTGGGCTTCTGTCCTGATTCTTATATACCTGCTGTCTTTTCGCGGTTGCTCCCCGACCTCTTTTTTATAAAGGTAAGAACAGCAAGCAGGAGCATGAGGCTGATGCCAAGTGCTACCCACCAGATCTGTACCAGTCCTGCAATGATATAGCCAATGATACATACCACAGCAACAACCGCTGCATACTGCATCTGCGTTGTCACATGGTTGATATGGTTACTCTGCGCGCCGGCCGAAGACATAACCGTTGTATCCGAAATCGGTGAAATATGATCCCCGCAGACGGCACCTGCCAGCACTGCGGAAACCGCAATGATCATCATTTCCAGATGATCTGCCCCCGGAAACATGGCGATTGCAATCGGAACAAGAATCGCAAATGTTCCCCAGCTTGTTCCGGTAGAAAACGCAAGGAACACTGCAACAACAAACAAAACAGCCGGAAGGAACAGGCTTGCAGAAGCACTCGTTCCAACGATGGATTCCACAAATGTACCAATCTGCAGAGCATCTCCCATTCCCTTTAAGGTCCAGGCAAATATCAGTATTCCGATCGCCGGGATCATCAGCTTAAAGCCTTCCACAAAACTCTCCATGAATCCTTTAAACGTAACCACCTTTCGCGGAAGATACAAAAACAGCATGACAAAGACCGTGACCATGGTTGCAAAAATCAGGCTGGTCTCCGCATCACATCCTGCAAATGCACTGACCACATCGGTCGCACCGCCCAGAAATCCGGTATAGATCATGGCACCAATTGCAGAACCGATCAGAACAATCACCGGAAGAAGCAGATCAATCACTTTTCCGTTGGAAGAAATATCTTCTTCCTTAACCTTTTCAAACTCTTCCCCGCCGCTGGTAAACAGATCTCCTTTTGCAGCATTCTCCTCATGTTTTTTCATGAGTCCGAAATCAAAACCTGCAATAATCACAAAAAATACCATGACAATCGTCAGAATCGCATAGAGATTGTACGGAATTGTTCGCAGAAACAGCTGAAATCCCGTAATCCCGGCATCTTTCGGAACATACGAATTGACGGCTGCCGCCCAGCTGGAAATCGGCGCAATGATGCAGACCGGCGCAGCGGTCGCATCAATGATATATGCCAGTTTTGCGCGGGATACTTTGTAGCGGTCAGTTACCGGACGCATCACAGATCCGACGGTCAGACAATTGAAATAATCATCCACAAAAATCAGCATTCCAAGTCCTGTGGTTGCCAGCATTGCGCTCTTTTTTGACCTGATCTTGCTGCCGGCCCATCTTCCATAAGCAGCTGAGCCTCCTGATTTTGACATCAATACAATAATCATTCCAAGCAGCACATCAAAAATCAGAATATTCAGATTCATGCTGTCTTTCATAATCGAAAACAGGGCATTGAATGCATTCCACGGATGAAATCCGGTATATAACAGTGCTCCGACCGCCACTCCAATAAACAGGGAACTGTATACTTCCTTGGTGACAAGTGCCAGTATGATTGCCAGAAGAGGCGGCACCAGTGACCACCATGTTCCGATAAAAATCGACGTATCCATTTTCCAGATTGTTCCTCTCTTATACCTTTATTTTGTATCACTATTTTAACTTGAACTGCTGCACCAGATCATTCAGAGAAGCAGACTCTGCAGAAAGCTCCTGACTGGTTGCGGAAGATTCCTCTGCGATTGCCGCGTTGCTCTGTACAACCTCGGAAATCTGGTTTACACCGGACTCTGCCTGCTTGATCTGCTCTGCCTGTGTCTCGGAAAGCTGTGCCAGTTCCTGGGATTTCTTTGCCACTTCATTGATTCCCTCTACAAGAGAAATAATCGTCTGGAAAGTCACATCAACTGCCTGATTGCCGTTTTCGATTTCCTGAATAGAGTTCATAATCAGCTCACGGGTATTGACTGCAGACTGTGCACTCTCATCCGCAAGTTTTCCGATCTGGGATGCAACTACGGCAAAGCCCTTGCCGGCTTCTCCTGCACGTGCAGCCTCAATGGATGCGTTCAGGGCAAGCAGGTTCGTCTGCTCCGCGATCTCCTCGATCTGTCCGATGATTGTCTCAATCTGCTTGGACATATCGCTGATTCTCTTCATTGCTTCGGTAACTGCATTCATTTCCTTCTGTGTCTTATCTGCTTCCTGTGCATATTTTACAGATAATTCGTAAGAAGCCTGTGCACTCTCATGTGTGTGCTCAACCCCTTCTGTGATATTGGCAAAGGATGCCAGAAGTTCTTCCACTGCACCTGCCTGATCGGTAGATCCCTCTGCCAGTGTCTGTGATCCCTCTGCCAGATTGGTAGAACCTGCAGATACCTGGGAAGCAGCCTCCTCAATCCGGTGCATCGTCTCATTCATATCGGTGTTCATGACATGGATTGCATCATTCATTGCCGCAAACTCACCCATATATTTCTCCGGAATTTTGGAAACACCGGTATAATCATTGTGAGCCATCAGATCCATACGGTGGTTGACATCCTGAATAACAGCGGCCAGGTTCTTTGCCATCTTGCGTGCAACAACTACCATCTCGGAAATCTCATCCTCTGATGTCATCTCCGGGAACTCACTGGAGAGATCCCCCTTTGCAAATGTATCAAAACGAGCACCCAGCTGATCCAAAGGATCAACAATATTCTGTGCAAGCACTCTGCCGATCCGGCGGGCTGCAAAAATTGCAAGTGCAATAACCGCAATAATTGCAATAAGTGTGATCAATTCTACCATTGTAAGAATTTTCTCTAACTTATCTCCATGCTCGGTATTTGCATCCATCAGTTTCACCATATCCTGATAAATCTCCTCATAGATCGGTGCCACCTGATCCTGTGCCATCTGCTGTGCTTCATGGCGCGCATCAATATCCTGTGTATTCTTTCCTTTTTCCAGTACAGCATCACAGGTGTCAAAATAATCGTTCAGTTTTTCTGTGATACTATTATAAATTTTCTCCTCATCCGCAGATGAAACCGTATTTTTTACCTCTTTGGTATACTGCTGACAGGATTCCTTCTTCTTCTCATAATTTTCTGCGCAGCTGTTCACAAGGTTTTCATCCTGATATCCGATCGCAGCACGCAGATAACTTCTCGTATCGGCAAACGTAATCATCATCTTGCCGATATCACCCTGTGAAAAACCATAATTTTTCAATGCATAATTATAGCGGTTGCTGACCACAATTCCAGATACGGCTCCCACAACACCGGAAATGCTAACAATCAGGGCCACCATCACAATTGCAGAAGAAATTCGTTCTTTTAATCTCTTCTTATTTAACTTTTCAATCAACTTTTGTATCATATAAGTTTCCTCCTCAAACGGGTTCTCATTTGTTTAGATATTTTTTCAGAATTTCTTCCGTCATCTCAAACGGATAGTTCTTTAACTTGGCAGGATTCTGCAACAGTTTCTGCACATCCTCCTCCCACAGTTCCTCCGGGATCTGTGGTTTGCCAAGCAGCTTGTCCAGATAGGCGATAAATTCAGCCCGGTTCTCAAACCCAAGCAGCTCAAGCACCTCTGCCACCCGCTTCTGATTATTGTAAAAACGCAAAAATCCCGGCAGGAAAAATCCGACTGCCTTTCCATGCGGAATGCCAAGCTCATATGTGACCGGATAACTTAATCCGTGCGGAATACTGGTACCGGTATGTGCAATCGCCATACCTGCCACAACCGATGCATGCATGAATGTTTCGTATCCTTCATCCGGAATCTTAATCCCGGAAGAAAGCAGGTATTCCTTTGCACTGCCCCAGATCCGAAGACCTTCCGCTGAATATATCCGGTTATATGCATTTGCATTAGTATTCAGATATGACTCAATCAGATGTGCCAGCGCATCCACACAGGTGCTGACCATATTCTCATAAGAAGAAGTCTTTAAATATCCGGCATCCACAAATGCCAGATCCGCAAACCATTTGTGTGCGATTGACTGCTTGGTATGTAAGTCGTGCCGTGTCAGAATCGCATAAGGCGTCACTTCCGATCCCGTACCGGATGTGGTCGGGACTGCTGCAACCGGATAGCCCTGCATCGGCTCCGGATGATAAAGACGCTCCTCTGCATGATCGATTGCCGATGGATTCGCTGCCAGAAGCGAAATCGCCTTGGACGCATCCATCGGAGAACCGCCTCCCACAGCCACAAAGAAATCCACCTGTTCTTTTACTGCAATGCCCGCTGCCACAGCCACGGTCTCCACAGAAGGATTCTCTTCGATCTCATCAAAAATCACATAGGTCTGCCCGTTTGCCTGCAATGCCTGTTCAACTGCTGCAAGCGAACCATTGATGCGGCTGGAATGTTTTCCCGTCACAATCATGGCTCTGCTTCCTAATGCTTTTAACTCTGCACCGTTTTCCAAAACACAACCGCTGCCAAAAAATACCTTCGTCGGCATATACAATCTCATGTTTCTTCTCCTTTATGCGTTGCACATCTCTGTAACAACTTCATTGATCACCTTTCCGTCTGCCTTTCCTTTCAGCTCCGGCATAATCGTCTTCATGATCTGTCCCTTGTTCTTCGTTGCAATCACATCTGCAAACTTTTCCTTAACAATCGCAGTCACTTCCTCTTTCGAAAGCATCTTCGGTGCATATTCTTCCATAATGTCATAACGTTTTCTGTACTCCTCCAGCAAATCGGTACGGTCTGCCGGGCAGGAATCGATCTGTTCCTGAACGGTCTTTAATTCCTTCATGATTGTGGCATTGACCATATCCTCCGGAATGTCATCTCTGCATCCGGCATCAATGGCATTTTTCTTCACTGCCGAAACCAGAGACGAAATTGCATCCTTCCGTTCCTTGTCGCGCGCTTTCATCGCTGCCATCATATCTTTGCGTAGCTGTTCCATCTGCATAATTTTCTAACCTCCATGTCTATAAAATTCAGATAACTACATTATACTACGCTTCGGGCTGATAGCAAAGAATAACCTTACATTTTTTAATTATATTTATGAATTTCTTCCTGAAACTCCCGAATATCCTTTGCAATTTCACCACTGAGCAGGAGCATACAGATCAGATTCGGGATTGCCATCAGCGCATTGGCAATATCCGAGAAACTCCATACCAGATTCAGTGTCTGTGTACATCCGAAATACACAACAAAGGAAAAAACAAGGCGGTATACCATATTAAACCGGTGCGTTCCCAGCAGATATTCAAATGCTTTTTCCCCGTGATACTCCCAGCCGAGTATTGTAGAAAACGCAAACAATGTAATCCCGATTGTCACAAGCCAGCCCCCGGCCGATCCCAGAACCGTCTCAAATGCCGCAATTGTAACATCCGAACCGGTCAGCATATTCCCGGCAGCATCGGTCATGCCAAGGACACCGGAAGAGGCAATCGCAAGTCCTGTAATCGTACAGACAACAATCGTATCCCAGAAGGTTCCCGTCATATTGATATATCCCTGACGCACCGGGTTATCCGTCGTTGCAGCCGCTGCCGTAATTGCCGCAGATCCCATACCGGCTTCGTTGGAAAATACACCTCTTGCCACACCATAACGCATTGCATTCATCATGGAAGCGACAATCGTTCCGCACAGACCGCCGCCTACCGCTTTTACCGAAAATGCCATCTGAAAAATCATCAAAATGCCTGCCGGCAGATTCGAAATATTTCCGATAATGACAATAACGCCACAGATCACATAAAAAATCGCCATCAGCGGAACGACCACCGAAGAAACCTTTGAAATGGATTTGATACCGCCGACAATGATCAGCAGGGCAAGCACCGTAATCACAATTCCGGTCTGATGGGTCGGCACATGAAATGTCGTATGTAAGGCACCGGAAATCGAATTTCCCTGTGTCATATTGCCGATTCCAAACGAAGCAATCACAGCAAAGAGTGCAAATAACCACGCAAGAACCGCTCCAAATCTTTTATTCTTCAGTGCCTTTTTCATCGTGTACATCGGGCCGCCGCTCATCTCCCCTTTGGCATTGATCTCACGGTATTTGATCGCCAGCATACATTCACTGAACTTCGACGTCAGACCAAATGCAGCAGAGATCCACATCCAGACCAAAGCTCCCGGGCCACCGGAAACCATCGCCGTCGCAACCCCCACAATGTTGCCCGTTCCGATTGTGGCGGCAAGTGCTGTGGTCAGTGCCGAAAACGGAGACACATCGCCCTCGCCACGGCTTTTCGTCCGCGCCTCTTTGCTTAACGTACTTTTGAGTGCATAACCGAGATTTCTCCATGTCAGAAACCGCGTGCGGATCGTAAGGAAAATTCCGGTCCCCACAAGCAGAATCAGCATGACCGGTCCCCAGACAAAATCGTCAATTGCTGTAATCACATCATTTAACTTTTCCATAACCTCATCCCTCCTGTTTTCAAATAAAAAAGGGGCAGTGTCTGAACAACATCGCCCTTTGTTTTTTATATCCTATGAAATTTGTCTTTATATTATACTTCCGAAAGGAATCTGTCAACTGGTTTATGCAGCAGCGTCCACTTCGTCATCCTTCTGACGCAGAATCCTTGCCGTTTCCATCCCATTCTTTCCCGGCATCTGGATATCCAAAAAGAGCATATCCGGCTTACAACCACTTGCAATCAGTTCATCACCCGATAAATATGTTTCTATCACTGCATCCGGTAATAATTTCTTTATTTTTCTTCTAATATCAAGCCTATAGATTTTTCATCATCGCAGATTGCAAATTGCATCCTGACAATAGTATTCTCAAAAATATATTCTCCCCGAAAATGCCACATGCGGTAATTCATAAAAAATACTGTCCCCCGGACAGATCGGACGATACAGAGGATCTGCCACAATGATCCCTGCACTTTTAAGTGCCTCTTCCATTGCTTCCTCTCCAAGCACCATTTTATCTTTTTCACCGAGCAAATCCGCACATTCCTTTAACGGACACAGGACGCGGGCGGCACGACCATATCTTTTTTCAATCCCTGCTGCTAATGATCCCATAGTGACAGGTTCTCCGACCAGCGTAATATCTGCCTCCTGCTGCATGCGGTTCTGCAAATATACAACCGCCGGCTCTGCCTGCCGTGTGGCTGCACGCTCCAGTGCATTTGAAATATCTTCTGCCAGCCAATCGTTTGGTGTTCCGATCACATATGGTATTTTGTACTTCTCCCAGAGTATCTTTGCCACACGGAGTCCTACTGCCGAAACAACCAGATTAACGTCTGCCTCCGCTGATCTTTGCAACGTTTTCAAATCATCGCCCATCGCCCACACAGACATAACCTGCCATCCGTATTTCTGCAGATTCTCTTTTAAGGTTTCTGCATTTTTCTGTGGTCCGAAATCAAGTGGTGTCACACCTAACAGATTTACCGTGCGCGAAGAGGGATCTCTATTCTCCTGCCTGTCCGGTTCTCTGACAAACCGCTTTGCGATTTCTTCGAGTGCAATGCCCGCTCCATACACATAATCATTCATCCCGTTCGTCGGCACGGAAAATGCCGGAATTCCGGTTTCTGTCTCAATCACACGCGCAATTGCAGGAAAATCCGTACCATTCATAAATGGAATAGGCGAACCTGCCAGCGCGATAAATTTGGGATGCAGTTCACGGGCTGCATACTCGATATCATCAATAAATTTTCTGTCATTTCCCATGATCGCGTCAATTTCTGTAAGTCCCGAGATAAAAATAAGACTGTCCTGATCGTACCAGCGGATTTCATCATGCGTATTGTAAGTAGAGTTGCATCCGGAAGGATCATGCATAACTGTCATTCCGCCAAGTTCATACAGTGCAGAACAGACCCCTGACACATCGGCCGTATAAACCGGTATCATTCGATAAGATTGTCTCATAGACAGCACTCACACCCCCATCCTTTTTGTACAACAAGTTTTTCTGTATCCTTTTCATTGAGATATGCATCCATCATCAGCTCTGCGGTTCTTCGAATACCGTCAAATCCATACAGACCTTCTCCCTGTACCAGATTGACAAAGTGACGGCTTCGGCCAAAATAGGCCGCTTTCTGTCCGATTGCCAGCACTTCCCCGCTTGCACCTCTTGGCAGTACACGCATCTTCACCTGAATCGTTGCGATCAGCTCAAGTTCCGGTGCATGCTCCTGCAGCCAGAAAAAATCTGCTTTTTCTTCCGGACTGATACTGTCCAGATAAACAGCTTTCACACAAAAGCCATGTGTCAGAAGCAGTTTTGCCAGTCCAAGTGGTCTTGGATGATACAGATAATCCAGAGTGACCGGCATATCCCCGATCAGATTTTTTGCTTTTGCCAGAGCCTCCTCACAGGACTCCTGCTCGCGGGCCAGCTCATCTTCTGTCAGTTCCGGCAGTCCGAGTGCATCGGTCAGCTGCTTTAACTGCTTTCTGATCTCATCATAGTCAAAACTGCCGGGCAGATACAGAGATTTTCGTCCCAGGCGGCCTGCCTGTGCCTCCATCCCGTATTTTCCAGCCGGATAGCAGTCGATAAACAGGCATCCCCTGCTCATATCCAACAGTTCCTGCCAGGTTTTACATCCGGGCAGTTCCAGCACCTTATAATCATATCGTTTTAACAGACGCTTAATATCACTGTTCTCATCCAGAACAAAATCACTGCCAAAGACAGATACTGTTTTAGCGTCCGGCTCACAGCCCAAAAGAGGATCATACATTGCTTTCCGCAGCTTCTGGTCCGGTGTCAGTCCATGTTTTTGCATAATCGGGTCCATATAACAGCGGATAAAGCAGATGTCAGGAAAACGATGCTCCAGTTCCCTGTAAATATAGTTCAGATTACTTCCCACAAAATGATGCAGACAAACGGTAAAAAGCAGAACCGCCTCAGGATGGTCCTTCCGTTTATTCAACACATCCGTCACACCCTCGATGGTAATATCCTCCAGATTGCCGCTTAGCAGATTCTGCTCCTCCACAAGAACAAAAGAAAAACGGTCTGCTGCATTCATTTCTGCCGCAGTCAGTACAACACCACGCATACAGTTATCCGCACAGACATAGATCTGGATAGATTCCGGAACCTGCATTCCCGTATGCACAATATTCCAGTTGCCATGCACCGGCGAATTATACTCCAGTGCCGAAACAAATGGTGTTGGAAATGAGGCATCTTTTATTTTTACCACAGCATCTTTCGAATCAACGGTTTCACCCACACGACGTAACATTACGCTTCCTCCTGTATATATCCGGACCTTACCTTATCGCTTTTCGCTTCCAGAATGCCACCGCATATGCGATACATCTGCATGGCAAGCGCACGGTATTCGTCTGCCATTTCACCTGTTGGATAACACTCCATCAATGTTTTTTTCTGCTCCTCTGCCAGTGCCACCTGCCCGCTGTGTGATAGTGTACCAATAACAGCTGTGTGAAAATCGTCTGCCAGTTCTGCCACTTTTTCCTCTTCCCGCGGGACATCCCTGCGATTTAAAATGAGTCCGCCAAGCCCGGCATATCCACGGTTTTTAAAATTTTCCACTGCCATGGCAATATTTGCAGCTGCATGAATTGCCATATTTTCCCCGGAGGTAATAATAAATATTTTGTCCGCATAACCGCCCCGCATCGGCATGGAAAATCCACCGCATACCACATCTCCGAGTACATCATATAAAACCACATCCGGTTTGTATACATCATATGCGCCAAGCTCTTTTAACTTTTCCAGTGCCGTGATGATACCACGGCCGGCACAGCCAAGTCCCGGTGTCGGTCCACCGGCCTCCACACAGATAACACCGTTATACCCAATGCGTATCATATCCTCCAGCTGCAACGCCTGCTTTTTCTCATTATATAAGTCGAGCACGGCCGGCACAGCCTCTCCATGACGGAGCAATATGGTAGAATCTGCTTTCGGATCGCATCCGATCTGCATCACCTTAAGCCCCATTTCTGCCAATGCAGCCGCTACATTTGAAACGGTAGTGGATTTTCCGATTCCGCCTTTTCCATATACTGCTATCCTGATCAATCCTGTGTTCCCCCTTCTGCCGGAGTAATGACATTCGAATATGCAGTCTTTGCGAATACACCTTTTAAATGTCCGATTTTTCCGGAAAGTGCACTGATCGTGTCCTGTGGTGCATCAATGACAATGCTTATGATGCTGATTCCTTTTGCGCGGTATGGTATGCCCATTCTGCCTACAATGTACTGACGTGCTTCATGAAGAAGGATATTTAATTCTTCAATGGCATCCTCCTGTTCTACAATAATTGAAATAACTGCCACTCTGGTTTCCATGCCCTGACTCCTCCTGTTAACAGATTCTTGGTAAAAGCTCTCCCCCCGGCTGTGGAAGCAGTGCCTGTGTGCCGATTTCCGTCTCCATTATAACTCTTCCCGGTTCCTCTGCGATCACTTCACCAATAATAGCTGCATCTGCGGAATATGGACATTTTTTCAATGTTTCTACAATGCCCTCTGCCTCTTCCTTTGGTGCCATGATGACAAGCCTTCCTTCGCATGCCAGATATAAAGGCTCAAGTCCAAGCATCCCGCAGACTCCTTTTACTTCCGGCCGTACCGGAACAGCCTCTGCATTTAAACGGATGCCTACGCTGCTCTGACCTGCGATCTCATACAGGACTGTTCCCACGCCGCCTCTGGTCGCATCACGTATCACATGCAGGTTGTGTGTGGTATCCATGACTGCCTTTACGGTCTTCCACAAAGGTGCACAGTCACTGGTCACATCCGCATCGATGCCAAAATCTTCCCGCTCTAACAGGATCGTACATCCGTGCCGTCCGATATCACCGGTTACGATGATTGCATCTCCGGGCTTTGCCAGTTCTCCGCCGACGGTCACTCCTTCTTCGATCTCCCCCATTCCGGTCGTGGTGATAAAAATTCCATCCACCTGTCCTTTTCCGGCAACCTTTGTATCTCCCGATACAATATGTACTCCGGCCTCTTTTGCTGTTTTTTCCATGGCAGCTGCGATTTCTTCGAGTTTTTCCATTGGAAATCCCTCTTCAATTACAAAAGCGCAGGTAAGATAAAGCGGTTTTGCACCCATACAGGCAAGATCATTTACCGTTCCGCAGATAGACAGTTTGCCGATATTTCCCCCCGGAAAAAATGCCGGAGATACAATAAACCCATCTGTAGATACTGCCATTCTTCCTGCCGGCGGAACTAATACCGCTGCATCATCTGCCGTCAGATCATTGTTTACAAAATGTGCCTTAAACACCTGATCAATCAATTCGGATGTCTGCTTTCCACCGGCACCATGTGCCATCGTTACTGTTTTATTTTCCATGATGTTTTTTCCTTCTTTCTTATGAATACTGATAATATGCAGAGCAGGCTCCCTCACCGGACACCATGCAGGCGCCGATCGGATGCTGCGGTGTACAGCCTTTTCCGAATACTTTACAATCGGATGGTTTGCATTTCCCCTGAAGTACATCGCCACAGCGGCAGGCCGGATTTGGTTTTCCTTCAATTTTCGGCATCTGATATTTGAGACGTGCATCGAACTCCTGCCACTCCTGTCTTAATTTCATGCCGGATTTCGGAATAACACCCAGCCCTCTCCATTCGCAGTCACAGGCTTCCATCATCTCATCTACAAGCAGCTGTGCCTCCCTGCTTCCATCCTGTGTCACCACTCGCGGATAGCAGTTTACAAAAAATGGCTTTCCTTCCTGGAATTTTACCAGCGCAACCGCCAGTGCTGTCATCAGTTCTTTTGCCGTAAATCCTGCCACAACACCGCTGACCCCTTCTTCGGTCAGAGCTTCGCAAAGACGTGTTCCCGTAATGGCATTGACATGTCCCGGATATAAAAATACATCTGCACTGTCCTTTAATGCCTCATACGCCTGAGGCATGGTTTTGTTTGCCACCAATATAGAGTAATTATCCAGTCCATCTTCTCTTGCCGCCTTTACGGAAAGACATCCTGCCGGTGTCGTTGTCTCAAATCCGACCGACAGAAATGTCACCTGCTCATCCGGATGTTCTCCGGCATATTTTTCGGCATCTGCCGGAGAATACACAACATGGATTTTCGCTCCCTGTTCTCTGGCTCCCGCAAGGCTCATATTGGTTCCCGGCACTCGCACCAGATCACCAAATGTACAGATTGTAACTCCTTTTTCCAATGCCAGATAAATAGCTTCATCTATAAAACTAACCGGTGTTACACATACCGGACATCCCGGTCCGGAAATCAATTCTACCTGTTTTGGCAGCAGTTTACGGATTCCCAGCCGGAAAATCTCATGTGTGTGCGTACCGCACACTTCCATGATCCGCACATCCGGGCCATCATAATTTTCAATGATCTCTCTGGCTGTTTTCATTATAAAAATTCCTCCATGAGCTGCTCGGTTTCACTGTCGTCCTCATCGGTGATTTTTGCAATTGCTACACCTGCATGCACCATAACATAATCTCCCGGCTCCAGATCTTCCAGAAGCTGGGAAGAAACCTCTCTTTTGGCACCGCCTGCATCAATGACCGCCGTGCCATTACTGATTTTTACTACCTTAGCTGATAAACCTACACACATCTTTTTATCCTCCTATTTCTGTAATTGATACATCCCATATGCTGCCTGTCCGATTGCAATTCCTCCGTCATTCGGCGGAATCATACGGTGCCGCAGCACTTCGAATCCTTCCTGTAACAGTCGTTCTTCTGTCAGACGCAGCAGTAACCGGTTTTGGAATACGCCACCGCTTAAGGCAACTTTATCCCTGCCACTGCTTTCTTTTGCTTTGATACAGGCAGCTGTAATCATTTCTGCCAGTACCTGATGAAACCGATATGCCAGCATCCCGGTGTCTTCGCCCCGCATTTTTGCTTCTGTAATCTGCTGCACCAACATCTGTGTATTTAAAACGAAACGCTCTTTTGTTTCATGCAGCAGTATATCCTTATTTTCCTTTTGCTCCTGTGATATATTTGAGAGGTTCTGCTGCTCGTATGCCTCTGCTGCAAACTGCAATGCCGTCGATGCTTCCCCTTCAAATCCTGACCTGCGCCTGATCCCGAGTATCGCACTGACGGCATCAAAAAGCCGTCCTGCACTGGTTGAAGCCACCGCATTAATCTTCCGGTCTGCCATGGTGAACTGTACCCTGCTTTCCTGTTCGCTGCAAAGACCCAGTGTTTCCATGATCTCCCATGCCCTTTTGCGATCTTTCGTATATCCGTAAATCATAGAGACCGCAATACGCCAGCCCTCTTTTGCAGAAGCATCGCCCCCCATCTGTAAAAACGGGGTAATACTTCCGAATCTTGTAAAATTCCCATAATCCGCCAGCAGGATCTCTCCGCCCCAGATTGTGCCATCCGTTCCATATCCGGTTCCGTCAAAAGCGACTCCGATGACCGGATCATGACAGTCATTTTCTGTCATACACGATAATATGTGTGCATAATGATGCTGCACTCTTATCACCGGATATCCAAGTTCTTCCGCTACAACCGTAGAATTGTATTTTGGGTGCAGATCACAGACCACAGCCTGTGGCTTTACTTCCAGCAATGTCTGAAACCGGTGTATTGTCTCCTGCAATGCCTTTACCGTTCTTAAGTCCTCCAGATCTCCCACATATGGTGACGGATAAAACCTGTTGTCCACACCTATGCAAAAGGTATTTTTCAATTCCCCGCCAACCGCGAGCACCTGTCCTTTCCAGTCTGCTTTTGTCATAAACGGCAGCGGTGCATAGCCTCTGGAACGCCGGATTTAACAATAATTCCCGCATCCTGATCATGGATGAGCCGTCGGCCGTTTTGACCGACCGCGAGCTGGAGGTTATGTTCCGCATTGTCAAGCAGCTGCGCGACGAGGGCATCACCATCATCTATATCTCGCACCGTCTGGACGAAATCTTCGGCCTGTGCAGCAACGTCAGCGTCCTGCGCGACGGCTGTCACATCGACACGATTCCGGTCGCTTCCGTTGACCGTCAGGGCCTGATCAACATGATGGTCGGCCGTGAGATGGGTCAGGAGTATCCGAAAGAGGTTGGCAACGTCGGCGGAACGATTCTGGAGGTCAAAAATCTCAGCCGCGGCATTTTGCAGGACATCAGCTTTGAGGTCAAGTCCGGCGAGGTATTTGGCATTTCGGGTCTGGTCGGCGCTGGCCGCACCGAGCTTGCCCGCGCCATCCTCGGCATTGACAAGCCGGAATCCGGCGAGGTCTATGTCCGCGGAAAGAAAGTTCACTATCGTACGTTTGCCGACGCCATCCGTGACGGTCTTGGCCTGATCCCAGAGGATCGCAAGCTCCAGGGTCTTGTCCAGATTATGTCGGTCAAGCGGAACACCACGCTGGTCAACATGAAGCGCGTACTGCGCGCCGGTGTGATCAGCAGCTCGCTTGAGGAAAAGCTGAGCAAGGAATACGCCGACAAGCTGCACGTTGTCACGCCGAGCATGGAGACCGAGGTACAGTATCTCTCCGGCGGCAACCAGCAGAAAGTGGTTATCGCAAAGTGGCTGTTCCAGAACTCGGAGATCCTGTTCCTTGACGAGCCCACGCGCGGCATCGACGTTGGCGCAAAGGCAGAAATTTACCGTCTGATCAACCGGATGGCAAAGGAGGGCAAGACCATCATCATGATCTCGTCCGAAATGCCTGAGCTGCTCGGCTTGTGCGACCGCATCATGGTTATGCATGAGGGTCACAAGATGGGCGAGCTGAACGCGGCCGAAGCTACACAGGAAAAGATCATGGCGCTTTGCAGCTGATGATCCAAACAACGGTCTAATCAGGCGCAGCCTGTTAGATAAAATTTAAGGAGGAATTACAAAATGAAGAAACTGATCGCGATGCTTCTTGCAATGGTCATGGTTCTGGGCCTGGCTGCCTGCGCAGCCAAGACGGAGCCCCCCGCGG
>OJMG01002230.1_pt1 | contig 16745 bp, 15 predicted proteins | sample 1597141 | NCBI WGS metagenome assembly OJMG01 (sample SAMEA2452119, study PRJEB22498) | human gut metagenome | biome: human feces; feature: human gut; material: feces | place: Australia | collected 2012 | reverse complement strand
ACGATTTTTCGGCCTTGGACCACACTTGGATGTTGAATGATTATGCAAATTTATAACAATAATTTATTATACAACGATTTTTCATTCTCAGCAGATTGATTTTCCGTTCTCTTCCAAAGGAAATAAAACGTGGCTGAAAGATGCCTGAAACATCTTTCAGGCTATAACTTCAAAATAATAAACTCATTAACATGCATCCTGAAGGATGAAGGATGTTTTTGGAAAAACTCCTGTGTAGGAATATATGGAGCATGCCCTAATTTGAAAACTTACATATCAAAAAAAGGCCCCATTCACCCCCAGCAAGACAGTTACCCACTTATCAACTTATTTTTTATATGATATATTTACATATACACGGACGATTAGGAAACCAACTGTTTCAATATGCTCATGCGCGTTATCTACAATACATAACTGGTGACGAACTTGTCATTGATTATAGAGATGTGTTTTTAGACCACGCAGATTTATCTGAAGAATCATTAGCCAGATATAATGTCATCCCATACAGAAAAGCGAATGGAACCGAGATTCCTAAAACCATTTATTACCTGATAAGAATTGCATGGCATCTTAAACCCATAAACCATCTGAGAACCAAATATTATATAGAACGACTAATATGCCCTATATTGGCATTATTTGGCATATGTTATTATGATAGCAATTGCCATATCATGCATTATAGACCCAAGAAAGGGAAATTCAACTATATCAAAGGATGGTATGAATCTCCTAAATATTTTTCTAAAATAGATGATATTATAAGAAAAGAATTCACTCCCAAGGAGTCCTTACTTCCCAAGGACCAGTTATTGTATGAAAGATTAAAACGTAAGGAATCCATCTGTGTTACTGTGAGAAGAGGAAACTTTGTAAATGACCCCAATCTCGCTGCAAGGTATAATGTTTGTTCTACCGATTATTTTAAGAAAGGAGTTGAATACATACAAAATATATTGAGTGACACGTTGGTCTATGTTTGTTCGGACGACAATGAATGGTGTCGGAAGAACCTGGCATTTAAAGGAGAAGTAATATTCGAAAGGAATGGATTAAATCCAAGTGAGAAACTATATATAATGACAGCTTGCCGCAACTTTGTAATTTCCAACAGTTCATTCAGTTGGTGGGCCCAACATCTATGCGACAATAAAGACAAGATTGTAGTTGCTCCTAAAAAATGGCGGAATGAGAATCCGGAACCGACAGACATAAAAGAAGATTATTGGAAATATATCGATTAATCCTTATGCGTAATAGTCGAACGAGAAACTCCACTTACAGTATGTTGGCATGTGTAATATACTATTCTGCCAATATATTGTTTGGACTGGCAAACAGAAAATTCCTCATAAGCATCTTAGGCATAGAGTACCAAGGTGTGAACGGGTTATTCGGCAGTGTATTGAACATGCTGAGCATAGCAGAATTGGGCATAGGAACTGCCATTATTTATCATTTGTACCGACCGTTGGCGAATGGCAACAAGGAAATGGTAGGGTCTATTATGCATTTCTACAAGAATTGCTATAGGGGCATTGCTTTGGTTATGCTTACCGTAGGAATGATCCTGTCAGTAAAGTTGGACTTTTTCGTAACAGCCTCATCGCTTCCAGTAAATATCCATATCGTATATTATTTAATGCTCGCAGACGTAATCGCGACATACACATTTGCTTACAAACGTTCTATCCTTTATGCAGACCAGAAGAATTATATCGTAGCAATCATTAACACCTTTTTCGTTGTATGCTGCAACATCGTCCAAGTCGGCATATTATATTGGACAAAAGATTACTATTTGTATCTTTCAGTAAAATTAGGATTAAGACTATTGGAAAACATCAGCATAAACATATACGTAAGCAAACACTACGCATATTTGTCGGCTAAGAAGTATCCCAAAATTGCAAAAGACCTGCTCAAAGACATCATACAAAAAATCAAGGGGCTTCTTTTCCACAAGATTGGTACTTTTGTTGTTAATGGAACAAGCAATATACTAATATCTAAATTTTTAGGATTGGCATTAGTCGGCATTTATTCCAATTACTATTATGTCATTAGCGCCATTAACTCTGTGTTACAGCAGGCATTCGACGGCACAACGGGCAGCGTAGGGAATTTATTGGCCACAGAAGACAGTAGTAAAAGACTGTCGGTTTTTGAAGAACTCAATGGCATCAACACGTTATTTTCCGCAATAGCCGTCAACATGCTATTTGTACTGATCAACCCTTTCATTAAAACAATCTTCGGAGATGAGTTTGTCTTGAACCACACCATTGTCATCCTGTTGGTTCTCAATATGATCTTCACAAACCAACGCAGAGTATTCGGTGTATTTAAAGCTGCGTCCGGCATTCAGTATGAAGACCGATATGTACCTATTGCCGAATCGTTGACAAATATAATCATATCCGTCATCCTGTTATTCAAATTTGGGCTTGCAGGAATATTTGTCGGCATGCTTGTCGCGCAATGCTGTGTGTACCTGTACACATTCCCGATATTGATATACCGCAACGTAATGGAGAAGAGTATTACAGATTACACAAAATACCTGCTATTCGTATTTTCATTCCATATCATTTCATTAAGCAGCGTAAGTTGGGTATTTCATGTATTCATAGAAGAAACAATTATGAATTACGCCATAAAAGGTTGTGTAGCATGTATTCAAACCATATTGATATTCTATGTGTTTTGGCATAACACGGATTCTTATCAACACATGCTAAACCGGATAAAACTCATAATAAAAAAATGAATTAATGAAACAACTTAAAATATCTGTCATAGTGCCAGTTTATAATACTCGGTCCTTTTTACGAAGGTGTATCAATTCCTTAATTTACCAAAACTACAAGAATGTAGAAATCATAATAGTTGATGACGGTTCGACCGATGACAGCCTTGCAATAGCCAACGAATATGCAACGTCAGACAAACGAATCAAAGTAATTCATCAGGCGAACAAAGGACAGGGTATGGCACGTAACGCAGGCTTGGCGGAAGCGACCGGTGACTATGTGGCTTTCGTTGACTCTGACGATTTTGTACATCCTGAAATTTATGTAAGATTGCTTGCACTGGCATTAGAATACAATGCAGACGTGGCAGGATGCGGCAGGACAAGATTCTATAATGACAAGTTCACCTTTGAAACAGCCCCGGCAAATAAAAAGCAGCACGATGTCTGTCTATATTCAGGCGAAGAAGCCACATTTCACTTGTTGGCTGTGACCTCAGACATCAAGCCTGCCGCATGGGACAAGCTATATAAAATTGAATTATTCAAAGAGATAAGATTTCCAGACTTGATATTTGAGGATGCAGCAATCATGTATAGGCTTCTATTGGCGGCAAAAAAAATGGTAACTACCAAGGAAGCACTTTATGCCTATTATGTACACGAGGGGAGCATCATCACAAAACCATGGGACAGAAACAAGTTGATGTCATTTTTTAAGGTAACAAAAAATATTGAAGAAGGATTGGCCTTGTCGGGAAAAGAAGACCTTGTATATGCTTCATATATTTGGAGAATAAATTTTGGTATAGAAGCATGGTGCAGATGCAAGAAATCCATAGAACTTACCGATGCCGAGAAAAGGAATATCCTGACGTATATTTCTAATACAGCTACGCTTCAGAATCTCAAAAGAATGCCTGTAAACTTCAAACGCAAACTGGTTTATTTCCTATTCCCCTTTCTGCATGAGGCATTAATAAAGTTACTAAAAATTCATTTTGATTAATAATATGAAAAATCTTAGGTCATCGAACTTTGAGTTACTGAGAATATTTGCAATGTTTTTCATAGTAATGTTCCATTTGTATATGCATAGTTTTAATGGAACATTACCCTTATCAGACTTCTCCATAAACAAGATTATTGCCGCAACATTAGGCTCATGGGGGATAGTAGGTGTTGATACATTCGTATTGATTTCAGCATATTTCATATCAGGAAAAGAATTCCGTTTGATTCGCATTATACGTTTATGGCTATGTGTATCTTTCTATTATTTTGTAATTGGAATCATTTGTAGCGAATTCAGTTTGCCACTACTCTTGAAATCCATATTTATTCCCATTTCAAATGAATACTGGTTTATACAAGCGTTCATCATGATGCTTCTTTTTGCTCCATTTTTCAACAAATTTATTCAAACTGTATCTGATAAATGCCTCACGGCATTGGTGTGCATGCTAACCGTGACCATATCTTTATATCATACTGTATATACAAGTGCATCTATCGGAAAATGGGCGATGTTTATATTATTATTTTTTACAGCAAGCTTATTGAAAAGGAATCCTATATCTATTGGTTTCCTAAAAAGGAGAGTTGTAAAATGCTTTATCTATTCTTTCTCATTCATCATAATAATCGGAGGGTGCTATATAGTTGCCGTACACAATAAATTGTTTCCTATATATGCATCCCTCATTGGAAAATACAGTTTCGTTATGTTTCTTATTGCCATTTTGGTCTTTAACAAAACCCAAAAGCTTAATATAAGCTCTATTTTGTTAAATAACATTTCGGGGGGGGTATTAGGAGTATATGTCATCAGCGAAAACCACTTCCTATACAACTATATATACAATCAGTGGAATCCACTGTCTTTGAAACAAGAATGGTATCTATTCCTGTTCTATTTCATCGTTTATTCATTAATGATATTCATCAGCGCATTGTCAGTAGAACTTCTTAGAGGATGGATATTTTCACCTATCATCAACTGCATGGCAAACACTAATATCGTACATAAAATAGATAGATTTACAAATAATATTTAATTATGCCACTAAAACATCTCGACTATTATGGCAAGTGGTTACTTACCAATCTTATTAAGGTTTTATTCATAATCCCCATCAAAAAGAGAACGATTCTGTTCATAAGTTTCAATGGGAAACAATATTCTTGTAATCCCAAGTATATTTCAGAACACATAGAATCTTCTCCATCTTTTAACGGAACCACGATTGTCTGGGCGTTTCAGAATCCGCAACAATTTGAGTTCTTGACGGAAAGAGGCATAAAGACCATCAAGAACAGATCCTTACAGTATATTTACTATCGATTAGTTTGTTCTGCCTACATCACCAATATGGGCGAAATGCCTACTTTGCCTACACGTAAATCACAGTTATATATCAATACCTGGCATGGAGGTGGTTGCTACAAAAGATGTGGTTTACAGAATGCGTCCAAAGAGCATGATAAATTTTATGTAATGAAAATGAAAAACAGTTTTGCAAGAGCGACTCATTTCCTTTCATCGTGTGATGCCTTTTCAAAAAAAGTCATAAAAGAAAGTTTCCTTTTTCAGAAAGACATCATTGAAGCAGGACTGCCACGCAATGATATTTTTTTCAAAGACCAAAGTGGCATTAAAGAAAAAGTATACAAGCATTTCCAACTTGATGCAGATGTAAGACTTTGCCTGTATGCCCCCACTTACAGGGAAATAGGTAAATTATATGACAGCAAGTTGGATTTTGAGCAGTTGACCCAGTGTTTGTCGAAGAGGTTTGGCGGCTTATGGAAAGTCTTATATAGAAGCCACCAGTTTTTGGATGAAAAAGAAGTAAAGCACCATGTAATTTCCGCTTCAAACTATCCTGACATGCAGGAATTGATTTCTGCGAGCAGCATATTAATAACAGACTACTCATCTTGTTTGTGGGATGCCATGTTGGCAAAAGACAAAATATTCCTTTATGTCCCTGATTTGGATGATTACAAAAATAAACGCGATTTTTATGTTCCTATAAAAGAGTGGGGATTGAGTATATCAAAGAACAATAAGGAGTTGGCAGAGAACATAGAGAATTTTAATCAAAAAGCTTACGATTTATCAATAAAGAAGCATTTGGAAACGCTTGGTTCTTTTGAAAACGGCCATGCCACAGAAGAAGTTTGCAAGATAATCGTAGAACATTTCAAGTAAGATGCTTATCTATATCATAATCGCCGTCATATTATCCATTGCCCCTAAAAGTGGTAAAAAAGCGAATTTATGGAACAGGATCATCATCCTTGCCTTGGCATCAATGGGACTGTTACGAGGAGAACCAGTAGGAGTTGATGTCAGGAAATACATCATTAACATACAACATACCACATTCGATCCTTCTTCTTGGAATTTTTATACAGTATTTGAACCCGGTTACAATTTACTCATTGCAGCATTTAATTCTGTATTTGATTATCCAATGCTTTTTATTGGATTGACGAACGTACTGTATGTTATCAGCTTTAACAAGTTTGCCAAATCAAAATCACGTGATTTCAATCTTTTCATACTACTCTTATTCTTGTTAGGGTATTATACGCAGAGTTACAACATAATGAGGCAATATTTTGCCATCAGCATCTTTTTGCTGTATGCCACGCACGTGGATATAGGACATCTCACAAAGAAACAATTTATAATGACGTTTTTACTGATTTTGTTCTTAGGAATGTTCTTCCACAATTCCACATACATCATGTTTTTTCTGCTATTGTACAATATACCTATCATACGAACGAACGTTAAAAAGGCACATCTTTGCATACTGCTTATTTTCACATACTTTATGACCTACCTACAGGTAGTTCGTCAACTTTTGCAACCTTTAACCACATTTTTCTTGTTAAACGACAAGACAAACACATATTTCAACTCGGCAATGAATGCGGACAATATCACTGAAGAATATTCCATTATACGTCTTACTTTTGATACGTTGTTCGCCTTGTTCATACTATATAAAGCTAGCAAAGTTGATGTTTATGTGTTCTGTTACATAATAGGACAGATATACTTAAATTTCTCATCGTCATTGAACCCTTTATTCACTAGATTATCATCGTGGATGTTTATCATAGGAATTGTCGCATTATGTAATTTGTATAACCAATCAAAACTTGACAGAAAAGTAATCATACTATACTGTACTATTATCTTCATAAACAATTTATTAAAAAATTATGGAGGTACAATACCCTATGTCCTAAATATATAAAAGTAAATACAGATGCCACAACCGATCATATCTGTCATTCTTCCTGCTTATAATGCAGAACGTTTTTTGCGAGAGGCTATAGACAGCATTTTAAGGCAAACTTATAAAGACTTTGAACTGATAATCCTTAACGACGGCAGTACAGATAAAACTGAAGAAATAGCATTGTCTTACACCGACGCACGTATCCGTTATGTAAAAAACAGACAGAACCTGAAACTTATCAAGACTCTCAATAAAGGAATAGAACTTGCGCGGGGAAAATACATAGCACGCATGGATGCAGATGACATTTCATTACCTAATCGTTTTGAAGAAGAAGTGAAATTTCTGGAAATGCATCCGGATTTATCAGTAGTAAGTTGCTATCCTTACAATATAAATATGGACGGGAAGTTCCTTGGCAGATCTAGTTATTTTTGTGTGACCCTTCCTAAAGCCTGTAAATTTGTATCCATGTTCGAACCTTCCATTTGCCATCCTGCATGCATGTTTCGGGCAGATGCCATCAGAAAATATAAATATAGGAATTGCAATGAGTTTTTTCACATCGAAGCCTACGAACTATGGAACAGAATGTTTCATACAGGCGCAAAAGGAGCTATGATACCGAACTTTATGCTCTATTATCGAGATAATGAGTCAAGTGTATGCCATACCCACGGCAATGAAGCATCACAAAATCATTTAACGCTCCTTATCAATTCATTAAAAAAATATGTTGGACTTGTTGCCGAGAAAGAAACAGCAATGTGCATCATGCATAAAAGATGCATCGGAGACTTATCTAATATTGATTTGGCATTTAACCTACTTGATGAAAGCAAAAAGGCATTTTGCCACATGGAAAATACAGTTGAGATAGATTGTTTACACGAAATTGAGGCATGGATTAACCAAAGGAAACTGGCAATTCTTATGACCTCAGGGCTTGTCTTAAAAGGCAATCTGAGAATAAAAATCATTCTAAAATCACTAAAAAACATTTCGCTTTTGATGAACAAGCACAATATCATATATATAAAAGATAGAATAATAAGAATGTGGAATGAAAAGAAGTCCAAATAAACTTAATCAAAAAAAATGAATATTGCTATTATTTTCGCAGGAGGTATTGGTTCACGCATGAATACCGTATCCCGTCCTAAACAGTTCCTTGAATTAAATGGAAAACCTATTATTATTTATACTTTAGAATTATTTGATAACCATGCTGATATAGACGGAATTATCGTAGCATGTGTGGAAGAATGGATTCCATTCTTAAAGAAAATGATAAAGAAGTTCGAAATAAATAAGGTTATCAATATAGTATCAGGAGGCAAATCAGGACAAGAGTCTATTTATAAAGGTCTGATGGAAGCCGAAACATTTGTCCATGGAAAGGAGGATGAAAATCCTATTGTATTAATACACGATGGCGTTCGTCCATTGATTACAGAACAAACCATCACGGATAATATCACTAAAGTAAAAGAATGCGGTAGTTGTATTACGTGCATACCTACTATTGAAACTTTTATCATCAATAAGGGAGATGGAGATTTATTAATACCAAAACGTTCGGATTGCCTAATAGCTCGTGCACCACAATCATTCTATTTAAAAGATATCATAAAAGCACATCGCAAATCGCTAAATGAGAATCATACAAATTTCATTGATAGTTGTTCAATGATGAATTACTACGGTTATAAACTTGGATTGATAATAGGTCCAATAGAAAATATAAAGATTACAACGCCAACTGATTATTTCATTTTTCGAGCAATGATACAAGTACACGAAAACCAACAGATATTTGGTTTTTAACAAGATGGAAACGGAGAAAAAGAATGCAAAAAATATTAGAAGAAGATATTAAGAATTTTGCTTTAACATTCAAGTTAGCAGAAAGACTGATTGGAAAGAAATTTTTGGTAACAGGAGCTACCGGTTTGATTGGTTCTATACTTGTAAGATGCTTACTATCACTTAACAAAAACATTGAAATAACCTGTCCTGTACGAAATAAGACTAAAGCAAAAAATATATTAAGAGAAGAAACTGAAAAAATAAATCTTATAGAATGTGAATTAGGAGAGTTCTTTATAAACATTCCGAAAGGTTTCGACTATATTATTCATTGTGCAAGTCCGACATCAGGAAGTTATATGATGAAACATCCTGTAGAAACCTACGAATTTGCCTTTGATAGCACAAAAAAAATATTGAATTATATAAAAGAAAATAGCGTAAAAGGAATGGTGTATGTCTCATCATTGGAATACTATGGACAAATATTAGATGATCACATTATAATGGAGAATACTCAAGGCCACATAGACATGATGAACCCACGCAATTCCTATCCAATGGGAAAACGTGCTACGGAGTATCTCTGTACAATATACGCACAAGAGTATGGAGTAAATGTGAAAATTGCCCGATTGACTCAGACTTTCGGAGCAGGAATATCCAAAGATGACAATCGTGTTTTTGCCCAGTTTGCAAAAAGTGTGATTGGAGGGAATGACATAATATTGCATACTACAGGAGAATCAGCTAAACCATATTGTTATACAACAGACTGTATATCAGCCATCTTATATATCTTACTAAAAGGAAAAAATGGAGAAGCATATAACGTGGCCAATCCTGATACTTATATTTCTATTCGGGATATGGCAAATTTATGTTTACAGTTTTCCCCAAAGAATAAAATACGAATAGAATTACATCCGGAAATGGGGTATGCCCCCACGACAAAACTCCATCTTTCAACAGATAAATTAATGAATTTAGGTTGGTCTCCAAACTATAATTTGACGCAAATGTTCGAAAGGCTTATCGCATGGCTAAAATAAACATAACAAGCACCCAAGTTTGAGGTTTGCCCTCAGCTATAATGCTAAAACAAAAAACGCGTACCATAAATATTCTCGTATGAAAAAAATAGGAATAGTCACCGTTACAAACCATAACTTCGGCAGCATACTTCAAACATTTGCACTGCAGATTGTGGTTAGGAAGATGGGATATGACACGGAGATAATAAAGTACCACGAACCAAAATCAAAAAAAATATTTAGGCTGCGAAACAAAGAATATGCGGTTAGTCGTCTAAAAATGCTTTTCAAGTATTTCATAATGACATTAAGGTTTCGCAAGGGAAGAAACAAGTTAAAATTGCGTTTCACCACATTTAAAAAGTTTGTAGATAAAGAACTCTTCTTCTCGAAAGCATGTACCAATAAGAAAGAACTCACAAATATTTCTAAAAGCTACGGGACGATACTTTTGGGAAGTGACCAAGTATGGCATCCAATGAACCTGTATATGGATTTCTTCACTTTGAGTTTTGTTCCTGCAGAAGTAAACAAAGTAGCATATGCTCCAAGTTTCGGTGTTTCATCCCTGCCTAAATCACACAGAAAATCTTACAAGAAATTCATTTCACGATTTAACTATCTTTCATGCAGGGAAGAATCCGGTGTAAAACTAATAAAACGCCTTACAGGCAAGAATGCACAATGGGTATGCGATCCCACAATTTTATTATCAAGCACGGATTGGCTGCCATATTTGAGCGATAAAGTCAAATTTGAAAGCAAATATGTATTCTGTTATTTTATTGGCGACAACCCAAGCCAACGTCTTATCGTAAAACAATTCGCAAGTGAACGGGGATTAAAGGTAATAGGTTTACTACACATAGACGAATACATTCCTAACGATGAATCGTATACTGATTATGCACCATACGATATTGGCCCTTCCGAATTCCTTTATCTTATCAAAAATGCAAAATACGTAATGACAGACTCTTTCCATGCCACAGTATTTTCATTGCTATTCCATAATAATTTTTACACGTTTAACCGCTTTGAGAATAGAAGAGGTAAGCCTACGACGTCACGCATAGATTCATTACTCACCATCGTAAACCTTTCCGATCGTAAAGTTCCAAACCAACCATCAATGGACTATTTCAATCAAGTGCAAAAAATTAATTTTGACGATATTGATTCCAAACTGGCGGCATTCCGTCAATCGTCAATAGAATATCTGAAAAACGCATTAAAAGTATGAAAAAGAATGTAAGTTGGGTTGTACATAACGGCCTATGTACGAGTTGCGGAATTTGTATAGGTGCTTGCGCAAAAAAAGCAATCTCATTCATTTACGGTAAAGAACGCAACATTCCCACTGTAAACGTTAAATTGTGCGTTAACTGCGGAGTTTGCTATAAAATTTGTCCAGGAAAAGGATGTAATATAAACAGTTTATCAAAAAAACTTTTTAATAAAGAAAACGGCATTAATAAGAACTTATATATTGGACATTACCTAAAAACATACGTTGGACATAGCACTAATGAAGATTTACGTTATCATGCTGCCACAGGTGGAATGGTAACACAATTCCTGACATATCTGCTTGAGAAAAAGCTGATAGATGGTGCGGTCGTAGTTGGATATAGCGAAGAGAATCCTTTCGAAGCGAAACCGTTTATAGCTAAAAACGCAGAAGAAATCCATGATAGCAAAAGCTCAAAGTATGTAGTAACTTCAATGGACAAGGTCGTTACCGAAATACTCAATACTGATTTAAAAAGATTAGCAATGGTAGGTCTGCCATGCCACATACAAGGAATGAGGAAACTGGCTGAAAAAAACAGGCTGATACATGACAAAATAGCTGTTTTTGCCGCCATATATTGCTCTGTAAACAAAACAAGGCATTCATTGGACTATTATTTATACAGATACAAGGTCAACAAAAACGATGTTGGAAAATTCTCTTTTCGCGACGATGGCTGCATGGGATTTATGAAATTTACAGATAAAAATGGCAATACCATTAAAAAAGTCCCGTATATGAGCTATTGGTTCGGTACCCATAGTTTTTTCGCAAATAGCAGATGTTCATTATGCATCGACCAATTAGGAGAATTGGCAGACATAAGCTTTGGAGATATTCATATAAAACCGTATAGTAACGATCAAATAGGTACAAACTCTATAATAACACGTTCATCATATTGGGATAAGCTTTTGCAGGAATGCCATAAAGAAGGTTACATAATGCTCGATGAGATATCAGCCCAAACCCTTGTCTCATCACAAACTTATACCATATCCTTTAAAAAAGGAGGTGGAGTAAAGACTAATTTCATGTTACGCAAGCTTGTAGGAAAAAGAAATCCCATCTATGACTCCACCCTGACTGCACGTATTTCCCTGAAAAACCTCGTAACAGAATTATCCAAATGTATTATGAGAAAAATCGGTAGCCAAAGGATATTATGGTTCATCGTAAGAGCCTTAGACAAAAACAAAGATTGAAATGAAGAAAAAGATACTTGTAGTAGGCCAAACACCTCCACCATACGGAGGCCAAGCTATGATGATAAAGTACATGCTTGATGGAACCTATTCCAACATGGAATTGTTTCATGTCAGAATGTGCTTCTCGCGCGAATTCAATGACCGAGGAAAAATCAACTTGTATAAGCTAACACATTTATGCACTATTATATACAATGTATGGCGATTACGATTCAAACACAACATTCACTCCCTATATTACCCTATTAGCAGCAGCCCAAAAGTTGCCTTATTACGAGATGTGATAATTCTTGGCTGCACACGGTTTCTATTTAAAAAAACCATCTACCACTTCCACGCTGCCGGCATTTCCGAAGAACTACCCAAATACAACACTTTAATAAAAAATATGTGCTACGAAATATTAAAACGCCCCACATTAGGCATAACCAGTAGTGAACACAATCCAAAGGATTCGGAATACTTACGAAGCCTGCAAACCAAGATTATCCCATTAGGGATACCAGACTTAAACAAAGGGGAAGCACGTTTAAAATATGGCGCAACCCCATACCTGACCGTAATGTTCTTGGGGCTTCTGAATTCGACTAAAGGTGAAGGATACATACTTGATGCTGTAAATGCCATCAATAAGACCAACCGGGATGTAAGATTCATCTTTGCAGGCAGGTTTGAAACGGCTGAATACGAAAAGTATTTTTGGGCAAAAGTAAAAGAATACAAACTGGAAGACAAGGTAGATTACAGGGGCATAGTAACAGGAGATGCCAAAAGTCAGATGTTCCTTGAAGCCGATGTATTCTGCTTTCCCAGTTTCTTTTCATCTGAATCATTCGGCATTGTCCTGTTAGAAGGCATGATGTACCAAATGCCATTGATTGCTTCGCGTTGGAGAGGAATTCAAAGTGTAATCGAAAACAGAAAGAACGGGTACATCGTAGACATAAAAAACCACAGCCAAATCACAGAAGCATTGATGGAACTATATGATGACAGGAAAAAGCTTGCTTCAATGGCCAAGGAAAGCCGACGAATGTTCACAGAAAAATACGAAGTTTCCAAATACTTACATAACATGGAACTTGCAATGACAAATATTTAAAACAGATATAAGGCAATGGTAACAAAAGATGATTTCATATTGATTACGGGAGCATCAGGCTTCATTGGAACAAATTTGATAGAATTATTTGAGTCCAAAGGATACCATTTCGTAAATTACGACAAGGCGCCGGCAACCAAGAAAAGCCAACAACAATACTGGCATGAAGGCAACATAATGAGCAAGAAACAGCTTGCAGACGCTTTTGACAAATACAAACCCACCATTGTTATCCACCTCGCGGCGCGGACCGACACATTAAGCGACAAGTTGGAAGACTACATAGAAAACACTGAAGGAACAGAAAACGTAATAAACGAGATAAAGAAACATGATTATGTAAAACATGCCCTTTTTGCCTCAACACAGTATGTATATAAAGACAAGACTGTTCCTTTTGGCATGAAAGATGACGACTATGCACCACACACTGTATATGGTTTCAGCAAGAAAATGGACGAAGAGTATATCCGTAAATCCGGTATGAAATGCAAGTGGACAATATTTCGCCCATGCAATGTCTGGGGGCCGTGGCACATGCGTTACCCCAATGAATTGTGGAAGATGATAGCCAAAGGCCTCTACGTACACCCTGGACGTAAGCCGGTAATAAGAACATATTCATACGTTGGCAACCTGGTAAAACAGCTTGACGCAATCATAAATGCACCTGACGAATTGTCTAATCGCAAAACATACTATTTAGGAGACATGCCTATAGATTCATACGTTTGGCTTAATACTCTTTCAAAAGAAATAACAGGTAAATCGCTGAAACGTATGCCTAAATGTTTCTTTTATATAGGTGCCCTCATCGGCAATATCATCAGGCTCTTTGGCATAAACTTCCCGTTATACTCCATGCGCTATCGAAACATGATAGAAGATTTCTATGCCCCAAGCAATGTAACAATCGCCACTTTCGGTGCCTTTGAACAAAGTTATGAGAAAAATGTAAAAGAAACTATAGACTGGCTTAGAAGCGAAGGTGCACAGTATTTTGAATATTGGAAAAATAAGAGCATATAAGCTTCTGGGTACTCTAAAAATCAGATTTGAATTGCAATTTGTACTATAAGGGAATTGCTCCAAGATCAATTTCCTTATATAATACCCTCAGTTTAGACATCAAACTTCTTTCCATTGCGGCATTAATATTTCGCTTTTAGTCACAAAGACAATCATTTTACTTATTTATGTTAAAACTGAAAACATTAAGCATCCTTGAAAGCAAGGAGGCTCTTTCAGTGTTGCCTGAAGGCAAACTTCTAATAAACACCATCAACGCGCATTCTTACAACACAGCCTTGAAAGACAAGGCATTTGCCGAGGCACTGATGAAAGGCGACGTGCTGATTCCCGATGGGGCAAGCATTGTAAAGGCATGCAAATGGCTCAAGGCAAAATCGCGGCCGGAAGAAAGGATTGCCGGATGGGATTTGTTCGTGTTCGAAATGAACAAACTGAACAGCAAGGGTGGGAAATGCTTCTTCATGGGAAGCAGCCCGAAAGTGCTGAACCTGATAAAAGAAAGAGCAGCTATAGATTATTCCAACATCACGGTGGAAACGTATTCACCTCCCTACAAGCCGGAGTTCAGCAAGGAGGATAACCGCGCTATTATCGAGGCCATCAACCGTGCGAACCCTGATTTGCTTTGGATAGGGATGACGGCTCCCAAGCAAGAAAAATGGACTTATACTCATTGGAATAAACTGGACATTCATTGCCATGTGGGAACTATCGGTGCCGTATTCGACTTCTTTGCCGGCACTTACCAACGTGCCCCCGAATGGTGGCAGGAGCATTCGTTGGAATGGCTTTACCGCCTGATAAAAGAACCACGCCGCATGTGGCGCAGATATATTATAGGCAATCCTCTTTTCCTTTGGAATATAGGAAAAGAGAAAATGGCATAAAAAACACAAAACATATTGCTTTGCCGCAAAGATTTTCTACCTTTGCAAAATAGGTTGCAATATTTAAAATCGATGAGTTATGGCTAACTATATCCGTTTTGACTGGGCTATGAAACGCTTGTTGCGCAACAAGGCCAATTTCAGCGTGCTTGAGGGATTACTCACCACTCTGTTAGGTGAGAATATCACCATCCGCGACCTTTTGGAAAGCGAAAGCAACCAGGAAGAGGAATTCGACAAATACAACCGAGTGGACATGCTTGCGGTGAACTCCCGTGGCGAACTGATTCTCATCGAAGTGCAAAACAACAATGAATATGCCTATTTCCAACGCATGTTGTTCGGAACTTCCAAATTGGTAACGCAGTATATCAACCGTGGAGAAAGTTACGAAAAGGTACGCAAGGTGTACAGTGTAAATATCGTTTATTTCTCTTTGGGGCATGGCAAGGACTTTGTCTATCACGGAAAAACTGAATTCCGTGGCATCCACGAAAACGACTTACTGGAGTTGACCCCGTTCCAACGCCAGACCTTTAATGTGGACGAGGTAAGCCAACTCTACCCTGAATATTATATCTTGAAAGTGAACGATTTCAACAAAGTGGCCAAAACGCCGTTGGAAGAATGGATATATTATTTGAATACGGGAAATATCTCGGATACGGCGCATGCACCGGGATTGGCAGAGGTTCGTGAGCGATTGAAAGTGGACAACATGACACAAGGTGAACGAGATGCTTACTACCGGCATCTGGACAACATCGTGATTCTGCGCGACAACATTTACACAGAGCGAGCGGAAGGACGTGCGGAAGGACGTGCAGAAGGACGTGCAGAAGGCATAAACATCGGCGAACAAAACAAAGCTTTTGAAATTGCGCGCAAATTGAAACAGAAAGGTTATACAATAGTTGAAATTACCGAGTTAACCGGATTGTCGCCTGACGATATAGCTTCTGCCTAACGGCAATACTTTCGGCCTGTTTTCCAACTAATAATCATCAACTCATTAAATACTTTAAAAACCGGACCTGATTTTTAAAGTATTTCCCTAAAAAGAAACCGCCAACCAGGCGGCTTCTTTATAATTCCATTATTCTTTTTATTTCGCTTTCATTTCCCATGTTCAAGAACAAATTGGGAAAAGAACTTTCGTTAAGAGACTATCAAAAAAACATCAAGCGACGTGTCTTCGATGCGTGGCGCAACCATGCCTGTGTCATGGTACAGATGCCGACAGGTACGGGGAAAACCCATCTGTTGGCATCCGTCATTTATGACCTCTTGAGCGCGGAACCGGAACAGTGCGTCTGGATTATCGCCCACCGGCGTGAATTGGTAGAGCAAATAGAAAACACC
>OJMG01002229.1_pt1 | contig 16759 bp, 11 predicted proteins | sample 1597141 | NCBI WGS metagenome assembly OJMG01 (sample SAMEA2452119, study PRJEB22498) | human gut metagenome | biome: human feces; feature: human gut; material: feces | place: Australia | collected 2012 | reverse complement strand
GCCAGGTTCGGACCATGGCCGCCGGAGGCGGACAGCAGGCGGACAAGACCGGACGGGGCCGATGTCGTCTTCACCCACAGGAGATAACTGATGTTGTCACTGACGAACGCTTCCTCGGATGACATTTCAAGGTAGCCCGTTCCGTCCAGGGACAGACCGCCGGTTCCGAACTTGGCGGCTTCGTCACTGATGGAGGCGCCCCCCTTCAGTTCCGAAACGACATTTCCCTTCGAGTCCTCCGTTCCGCCGTCAAAGTTCAGTTCGGAGACCTTCGTGGCACGGGTTGGAGTATCGGTCAGGACAACCTTGTGGATCAACGTCGAGACTCCAAACCAATTTTTTGCAGGAGTAGCAGATGGAGTTCCATTATGTGGGTATTCAATATACACCGTCTGCATCTCCCCCATATATGCATTTCCCCAAGTTGGATCATTTGCAGCAATATCTATTGAAATAAAACTTTTTTTAGGATCTAAATCAACATATGAGTAACTCGGAGAACCTTCTTTATTCATAAATTGTAACAACAATTTAACTGGTTCATCAGTAGGCCAATTCACTGAAGAATAATACAATTCCAAATATGGATATTCCTCCGCTATAAAATTATGCTCTACCTGAACTGCTGGAAACCACAACGGTCCATTTTCATTACTTTGATCCGGAGTCCCGTCATAGTAGTCCATTCTTAAAGAGCCGTCCTCCCAGCTGGCTTTCACATCGCGGCCTTCACCCAAATCGTGCCAGCCGTCCATACCCGCATCAAAGTCCCAAACAACTGGCTCCGATGCATTCAACCACCCTATTGACAACAAGGCAATCGAGCCAATCAATAACTTTTTCATAAGTATAAATTTATAGTTAAACAGAAGAAAATTCACCATACGACCTAAGGTTAATACATTCAAATACAGATATATTTATAATATCAAAAATATAAAACTCTTATTTCCAATCATTTTAAAATTTGACTATTTAGTTATAATTTATGATACTATTAATAAAAACAAAAGGGCCGCAAAAGCGGCCCCAAAAACAAACATATCGAACTATTGTATAGAAAACTCACCATTAATTTCACATGAATCCCCAGGTTTCAAAAGGATCTCATAAATAACAAAATCATTCTTCATTTCATAAGACAAGTTCGAATTATTTAAATTCATAAACTTAGGAAGTTTTACTCGTACAATCCTTTTCTGTTCCTTTTCCCCAACATTCTTCAAATTAATTTTCATACCTTTTGCATCTCGTTCTGCTGACACAGCAATTGGACCAGTCGCCAATAAGTTACTAAAAGATATTGGCAACATATTCCATTCTTCTGGTATTGCAGGGAAAATATCAATTTGCGATTCAGAATCCGGGTCTAACAACATTTGTGTTAAATTACAGATATAAGCACCATGTGCTCCAATTTCCGGTGCATTGTACCGTCCTGCATCATAAACAGTTTCAGAAAAACAAGTTTCATCCTGAAGAACATCGGGACGAGTAAATGTACGCAACCACATCAAAGCATTGTCACCTCTATAAATTTTTGCATTTGCAATCCCATTCCAACCATTATTAAAACAATAGAATTCTAACGTTGCTTCATGGTTCTTCACAAATTTAACTACGCGAGGATCTTCTTTATCTATTACAGTTGCCCACCAAAGCGGATAATTCATAGTGCTACCACCAGCACCAAGAGGAAGCGGAGAATCAACACCCGGAGACAAGACAATCGCACCTGCTTTTGCGTTTGGATCCGCCGCATAATATGGAGAAACCTCTCCTACTAAACTTCCCGTTGGATAATCTATCTTACCCCAATATTTTTCGATCCATTCAGGTTCAGCAATACCACGTTTAACACATTGGTCCAAACCCATCAACACGGCTCCTTCCTGCATACAATTCGGAATACTTCCATCACGATAACCGCCCTTACCATTAGGAGCCAAATCAGCAAGAGCAACATATGTCGTTGACTTTAATACATCATAAATACTTTCTTTCATACTCTCATCGCCACTATAATCCAAGTAGTTCAATGCCATACGGGCAGCATTGATTCCAGGATAATTTTGCGGCAAATTTCTTCCCTCAAAAGGCTCCGGCTGCACAGTCAGAGTTCCGTCATATCCCATAATGGTTGTATAGATGGCACCGCTGTCGTATTTTCTGAACACATCATGATGACGCACACCTTTTGTAGCCTGCTCTTTACATTTTGGAAGGACATCACACACCCATTTCGCAATATTACGAGTTTCATCAATATGATTTGTATAAGCCAACGCAAATGAGCTGAATGTCAAATCATACTCCGGACAAATTCCGCCAAAGAAACCAAAGATATCCGTACCAAAACAACCTGGAGGTATCGATGTTTTCCCAAAATATACACCATGATAATACAAAGATTGAATATAAAGCTTCATCAATTTCTCATCTGGAATATTTACAGATGAGCGTTGATAGTACGCATTCCACCATTCCCGAGTTTCATTCAAAAGACAATCATACCCCTTATTTTTTGATTCTTCAACTGTTTTCAAAGCTTCAAGCCAAGGTTCTGCAGTAGAATTTGGAGCAAACGAGGATTTTGGAGACACATAAAATGTTGCAGACGCATTCGCATTCTCCAAACCCAGGTATACACTATTATTCTCCATTGTTTCACTTCCATCTTCAAGAGCCACCGCAATCGAACTCACAGCTGTATGAGAACGTACCGCAGTAAGGGCAACAGCATCCTTTTCCTCCACAATATAAGAACCATCATTATGTTTCACAAATGGTTCTTCCTCACCAGCATAATAAGTACCAAACATTTCAACACGTTCATTGATACGAGCATTCATATATATTGGAGAAGGAGCCCCACTATCTGTAACCCGCAGCACCAATACCCCATCGGGAGTCACGAATGCTTCTCTTACGGATGTAAATTCAGTATCACCAACTCTCAGTTTTAATTTGGTAATAACCTTACCAACAGAAACGTCCAGGGTTTGTGAAAAGTCCAAAATTTTTCCAGTATGCAACACAGAGTCTCCTTGTACTTTATAACCGCCATGTATTACAAACGGATTTAAACGATGTCCACAATCGTCCCACCAGTATTCATAACCAAAATATGGTTTATTATTATAAGACATCTGATCAGTATACGGATTCTTCGTAGAAGCAAATCCCCAAGGATCGACACGCATTGTTGTACCAGCCAATCCAATCATGTATCCCTGATATGAACGACGAACAAATCTGTTCATTCCATCTTTGACAATCGTGGCATTTTCAATTTGAGCATTCCATTCTTTTTCCAAAAACGAATCATTCTGCTCTGGCTTACAACCACAACAAAGCAAAATTATAATGCTAATCGCCGAAATATATTTTTTCATAAGTATTTATTTTGAAGTTAAACTCCAAACACTGCCCCAATCTGCTGGCAACAAATGTGCCGGTTGTTTTGAAGCATCACTATATTGAATAAAATAGACATCCAAAAATTCTTTAGGATTCTTTTCCAATAAAGCCAACGCATCGGCTACCATTTTCGAGTTCTCTTGATTTTCTTTATCTCGTTGCAATACAATTTTCAACTCAGCTATCAACGCTTCGTTAAGCACCCCCGAACGTTTTAATTGTTCACGTAACATTGAACAGATATTAGTTTCTCTAATATGACAAACATATGCAACGACACGCTGACGAAATCCAGTTAATTCTTCAACTCCTTGATTAAAATCTTCCAAATATTCGGCAGGGATATCATTTTTAACATCTTCGGCAACAGTCAACGCTTGAGAGATTTTCTCGGCAGTCATATCAAAACGTAACTGAGCATCCTCCAACATCCAAAAATGTGGATATTCAGTTTCAGACGTTCTCATAAATGCGGCACGCCTATTTGACTGCCAAGAAGGTGTTACCCATGACGCTCCTTTCAACGTTGCAGCTGTCATTGAATGTTGCGGATTACTTTTTCCAACCTCTCTGGCAAACCAAGAGATATCCCATGGATATAATTCAATTGCTTCAGAAGCCAAACTCCAATATTCTTTAATTTTCTCCGCAGCTTTTCCATAAGGTGCTGCCAACACTTTCATAGCTTCCTCATCTGAAATATTCCGATTATTGAAAAAAATTGAAGTCATTCTCAAATTAACATCTTCACGATTTGGAATATTCCCATAGTATTCCTTTATTCCAAACAATTTACCTCCTTGATCCATTGCTCGTAAAGCTCGAAGAGTTGCTAACGGCGTAGGAATTGACAAATAGGGCTCAACTTCTTCCGTTGCACTGCCCAACCACATTTCACCAATTACTGGGATATTCCGTTCTGACGCCAGCGTCAACATATTTTTAAACCACCTATCTGCCGGCAATGCGATCTGAACTTCTGTTATACTTGCATGAAGAGACAGTCCAACACACGTTGAATCCAGCAATTCCAAAGCCGCAAAAGTCTGACCACCAGAAATCTCCCAAGGTTCCCACCATACACGGCCATCCGGATTCAGTTTTTTCCAAGTTTGAGCTAATGTATTAATGAATTTTGTTACACGCAAATGCAATGGTACGCCATAACATTTTTCACAGACACCATTTTCCTGACATTGCCAAGCGTTCTGGTCATATGTATAAATCAACAAATCATCAACTCCCGGAAATTCTTTATAAAATTTATTCAACAATGTCACATAACGCTCCAATGTCTTTTCATCTGAGATACATTGTGACAAAGGTTCAGTCGCTGGGTATGCCACGTAAGGAGCACCAAAATGGAAAATAGAACGCATTCCATATTTTTCACACATGCCAATGCGATGTTTCAACTCTCTTTTGCGCGCATCGATTTTTTCTTTTGAATGCAAAAAAACATGCGTTTCACCCGTATTCTGATTTAACATTGTAGTATCTACGGGCAATTGATATTCCAAGGGAACTTCAACAACATCTTCTATATTCAACGGATTATCAGCAGGACGATAACCCCATGCTATATTTAATTGCATGGCATTAAATCCCAAATCTTTCATCCGCTGCATGTTTTCATCATTCCATTCCACTTCTGGAAATGATGGAGCTCCTAAAAAGCCTACTTTCAATAAATCATCTTTCTTTTCATTTGAACATGAAAACAATAAAGACGACAACATAATCAAGCCATATACCGTTTTTTTCATTTTACAATTAATTTTATCAGTTGTTTTTTATTTTCTTGATTCACAGATAAAAAATATAGTCCGGAAGACAAATCTTCAACAGACAGACAATTTGAATCCAAGGTGAGAGATTTTATCATAATGCCACAACTATCATACATTGTCACAACTGCCTCACCTTCCAATCCATCAAAATATACTTTTTCCGAAGCAGGATTAGGATAAATCCTAACCGTTCCTATATCATTCATATCAACTACCGATGTTCCGTCTTCTTTAAATGCCAAACCGTTCAATTTGATTTCTGCCTTATCATACCATTCCTCGGCATTAGCCAATTCTGCAACCGGCAGCTCTAATTGTAATTCTACAACTTCTCCACCCCAAGAAGCGCCCTCATTTTTTTCATTCAATTTTACCAAAATGTGATTTTCATCTAAAGGCAAATCAAATGCAATAGAGCCAATCATGCCATCTTCTGTTTTATAGCTCAATTTAGAAGGAATCGCATTTGAAGCCAGCACCATATTTGACTCATAAGTGATATCAAAAACCGTAAGATTATCCGCGTCAATCAATACATTCTTCTTTTCAATTGAAGGTTTGAATAGTTTTCCGTTACCTTGACCTTTATCATAGTAACGCATTTTTATACATCCGATTCCATAAGTCAAATCAAAATCCGACATTTTATCAACAGGAAGCCAACCTTCATTATCGAAATCAAAATCCCATTCTGTTGCAAAATCTACAGTTCCGTTCTGAATATTAGTCAATACAATTTTATCTATTAAAGTCTCAGCACCAAACCAAACGGAAGCATCAACAGCTGAAGGATCTCCATCATACGGAAGCGTGAAAGTAATAGCTTTAACAGTCGTTATCCCTTTCACAAATGAGGATAAATCTATTGACACCATTTCTTTTTTCGGATCGACATTAACCAACGAATATACGAAAGTTCCATCCGTTTTAGTTACACCAACAAACATTTGGACTAATTCATCAGTCGGCCAACCTACAGCATCGTAATGAATCTCCATAAAAGGGAACTCATTCACATCAAAAGATATTGCATTATTATATACCTCAGGATACCATAAACGAACCTGATCTGAAGCTGTTGCAATATCCTTATATTCCATCTTCAAAACTCCGTCCTCATGTGTAATTTCTACATCACGCCCCGGATAACCTGACCATCCCTCCAAATCTGTCAGAAACTCCCATTCTTGTGTCTTTTCTTCAACAGCAGGAATCGAAGCTGGAAGACGTGTCACTTTGGAATACACAGATTCATCAGCTTCCTCCCACTTTAATGGTTGTATATAAATACCTTCCAAATCATGTTCTGCCGGATAGGTACTTGGGAATGTCGACACCATTGAACATGCCATATAGTCTACTCCATTTTCTGTCACTATCTCTGGAGCATGTCCTGGGGTATATTCTATTTTATTAGCTATTGCATCTCCAAAATCAAACGGATTCTCAGATATGTATAGAGCGACTTTACTATAATCAATACCACTAACCCACAAATAATAGTATCCGTCACGATACAACACAAATGGAGATTCAGCATAACCATGAGGATCACCTGCCGGAGCACTCAAAACAGTTCTCGGTTCTGACCAATGGATCAAATCTTCGGAAGTACGCACACGCGGACCAGCAGCTAAACTACTACAATAATACATCAGATATTTTCCGACCCGGTCATCCCAAAACACACAAAAATCACGATCATCTTGTTCGCGAAAAACCATATTGGTCTCAGGTAAATCCCCCCATCATACGGTCGCCAGTTTTTCATGTCGGCATCATTTGTAACCAACAGTCTCGCACATACTCTATCACGTTCCTGCAAATTAGGATAATTATGAAAATAATACAAAAAAGCCTGAGTCCTATCCTTATTCCAAATTACGCCCGGAGCCCACATGATGGCAGTCTCTTGATTGTACTGATGTCCTATTTTAGGCATAACATCCATAGGTTCCGTCAATTCATACCCAGAAGAATGAAACAAATCATAGCCATCGCTTTCAAGCCAACCATTTCCTGTTTCACCAGGTTCCAATCCAAAAGTACCGATACAATGCCATTTTCCATCATTTCCTTTTGTCAAAGAGAAATCACTATGAAGCGTTTTTCCGTCACCCACTATCAAAGTTGCCTCTTGCCAAGGCACCGTCGTTCTCGGAATTTTTAAAGTCTTGGAAGCTGAAATGTCAAATATTGCGACTATAAAAAATACCGCAATATTGATGATTATTTTTTTAGATTTCATGTTGCAGTGCTTTTAATTCATTTTTTAGCGTTCTTTTTTGTCACTTTTTCATATGAATTTGAATCCAGAACCTCCCATTTTAAAGGTTGTATCAAAATACCCTGTAAATCATGTTCTGATGGATATGTACTTGGAAACGTTGATACCATTGAACATGCCATATAATCAACACCGTTGATAGTAATAATCTCCGGAGCATGACCTGGCGTATATTCAATTTTATTCGTAATCGCATCACCGAAATTAAAAGGATCCTCTGAGATGTATAGCGCAACTTTGCTATAATCAATACCACTAACCCACAAATAATAATATCCGTCACGGTACAGTACAAACGGAGACTCAGCATACCCATGGTGTGGATTTTCCTGAGAAACAGTTAAAACTGTTTGAGGTTCCGACCAATGAATCAAATCATCCGAAGTACGAACTCTGGGGCCAGAAGCCAAGCCGCTACAATAATACATCAAATACTTGCCAACTCTGTCATCCCAGAATACACAAAAATCACGATCATCTATTTCGCGAAACACCATATTCTGTTCTAATAATTCACCTCCCTCATAAGGCTTCCATGTTGACAAGTCATCATCAGTTGATACCAAAAGTCGTGCGCATACCTGCTCTCTTCCAGGAACTTTTTTACCAGTATAAGGATCATAAGGAGTATATGGGTAATTATGAAAATAAAACATGTATGCATTTGTACTATCCTTATCCCAAATAGCACCTGGAGCCCACATCATAGCAGTTTCCGAACCGTATTGATGCGGAATCTTCGGCAATATCTGCATCGGTTTGTCAACAGATTTTCCAACAGCATGAAACAGCGTATACGCATCACAATCTGCCCAACCATTACTGAAAGCATTCGGTCCTTTCCCAAATGTCCCTATACAATGCAGCTGTTGCTTTTTATCCCAAATAAAAGTAAAGTCACTATGCAACGTGTGTCCATCACCCACTAGACAAAAGGCATTTTTCCATGGCATTGTTACTCGTGGGACTTTTATAAAGGCATCCTGGGCATTAACTGTCACAAATGACAACAGGAATAATAAAAAACCCCAATTTTTCATATCATTCAAACTTTGTCAACCATTATTCCAAATAAAAGACTTCTTTTAAGGGAAATGAAATCGGAGAATTATCTGGATTCGTTTCCATAATATCCTTCATATAATCCCACCATTCCTGTATAATTTTCTCTGTTCCCAAATCCTGAGATCCCGCATCTTCCAAAGTTTTTTGTACTGCAAAGAGAATATTCGTATCTCGATCCCAGAAAATGGAGTAATCATATACACCACTATCTTTTATCATTTTCGCAACTTCTGGCCATATTTCTCGATGACGTTTTTCATATTCTTTTTCAAAACCCGGTTTCAAAAACATTTTAAAAGCTACTCGTTTCATTTTCACTATATATTTATCGGTTAAACATCTGTCTATTTCAATCACTAAAGTTTTTAAACAAAAGAGGTTGCACTTCATTCTATTGAAGTACAACCTCTTTACAACAGTCATTACTTCTTCAGAATGACACCATTTGATACATTACCGTTAACAATTACATTATATAGATATGTTCCAACTGGAAGTTCTGAAATATTAATACTTGCCTTAGCATTTTCTACAGCAGCCTCTTCCATCTTCACAAGCTGACCAACAGTATTGTAAATCGCAATTTCACAAACTGGAGCGTCTATTCCTGCAAATGTAAAATTAGCAACCTCCGTTACAGGATTAGGATAAACATTGCATTCAACTCCGGCTTCTACACTTTCAACAGAAGACAAGTCAATGCGTTCTGTTTTCAATGCCTTAATATGAGCCTCGATACGGTCTTTATTAGCTTCCCAAATTGCTTTCTGTTCCGGGAACCAGTTCAAATCACCAACAGGAAGGCCATCAATACCGTAAGTCATAGCTTCTGCATTTGTATAGCTTCCGTCAAACAACGGCCATGTTTCATTTTTACCAAGATCTCCATCTGGATCCCAATACCAATCTAATTTAGTGTATGAATCATCACCATCATATTGAGCAGCGAAGTAATCTTTCTTTATTGCCGGCAATGCCCATTGTGCCAAAATCGCAGATTTTTCTGCAATACGAGCATCCTTAAACTGGGGATCTAACTTATATTTGTTACCTGCTTGTTTCCATGTCGGATATTCAGCACTATTGTAAATCTTCGCCTGCGGGTTCTTTTCTAATGCTAACGCCAAGTCGATACCTTCAGCAGGTGCATTTTCATCCCATACAAGAGGTTGGAAATACATAGTATTTGCAACGCCTTTTGAAGCAGTCCACTCATATAATTTATCCAAATTATCATAAAATTCTTGATGTTTGAACTCTAAATTATATGCAACAAAACTGGTCATCTTGTCATATCCCCAATCAATTTCAACACCATTGTCTTTCACTTTCTCATCTGGAGCTGACCATAACAACTCGGACACACCACCTACCGGGTAATTATCCCAAGCACCACCGACCCATGCCTTATCATAAGGTATAACATGACAATCATACAACAAGTTATTTGTAAAATAATACTCTTCCTGATTTGCCATCCAATCCATCTGACATTTGTGGTGAACAAACGTATTGTGATTAATCCAAGTCAAACCTGTTTTACATGCTTCCAAGGCATCATCAAACACAGATGTACTCAAACCTACAAATGTGTTGTTCTCAACATACAATACTTTAAATCCATACTCCTGATTTCTAAACAAGAAGTTCACCGGACCGTTTACGCTTGTAGTCTGTGTGGTCAATCTATTGAACAGACAGTTAGTTATATAAATTTCAGGGCTATTACCCGTCACATACAACGGATTACCACAAGGATCAATTACACAATCATTGATTTCAATTTTTAAGTCATTACCTCGAACCCCCATAAAGAATTCACTGTTGAACACGCCGTCCGATGTCCCATTGACAAAATAAATACCGTCCAATTTAACATTGCCATACGCTTCAAACATAAAACTAAAAGGAACGCCTCCTACACCATTTGTTTGGACTGTCGGTGGCATATCCGGTTTTGCATCATCCGCATCTGGTGTACCACCACCAATAATCGTTAAATCAAAACCAGTATTATTAATAATCTCTGTCAAGAGATAATAACCATTGTATCCGTCTTGCAAACGATAGATACGATCACCTTTATACTGCTTAATTGCAGCATTCAATGTTCCTTCACCTGGTTCTACATCCAGGATCTCTATTGCATTCGCCATAGTAGCTCCTGCAAACAAACTCAATAAACAAAGAAAAAGTTTTTTCATATTGATTAATTTAAAAGTTAATAATTATTTCTTCACAAAACGTCCCATAATAGCAGTTCCAGAAGAACTTACTCTATACAAATAAATACCAGCCATGAGGTTAGATACATCCAATGAAAGATTTCTATCCCCTTCATTCAAATCTCTTTCCATCATTAATTCTCCCACCATATTGAAAAGCTCCAATTTACCACCATTCGTAATTGGATCATTCAATGAAAAAAAGACCTGCGAAACTACCGGATTTGGGAATACTTTACATGACACAGCATTAATTGTTTCAACAGAAGACAAGTCCAATCTATCTGTATTCAGCCCTTTAATGTGTGATTCAATTCTGTCTTTATTAGCTTCCCAAACAGCCTTCTGGTCAGGGAACCAATTCAAATCACCAACGGGTAAACCATCAATACCATAAGTCTGTGCTTCCTTATTGGTATAACTACCATCAAACAATGGCCAAGCTTCATTCTTACCCATTTCTCCATCTGGATCCCAATACCAATCTAATTTAGTAAACTCCGTATCACCATCGTAATACGATTTGTAATAATCATTTTTTGTTGCAGGTAATGCCCATTGTGCTAAAATCTCAGATTTCTCAGCAATTCGAGGATCCACAAATTGTGGATTTATATCATAAGCACTTCCCACATGTTTCCATTTAGGATATTGTATACTATTATAAATTTTATACTGAGGATTACGTTCCAATGCAAAATTCAAATCAATTCCTCGGGCTGGAGCTTTTTCATCCCACACAAACGGCATATAATACATTTGTTTACCAGTACCTTTCTCTATCAGCCACTGATTCAATTCATTTAAATTATTTATAAAGCTCTCATTCTTAAAATCCAAGTTATAGGCAACAAAACTTGTCATTTTATCATAGCCCCAATCTATATCAACACCCTTATCCTGTACTTTTGTATCAGGTGCAGATAACAAAAATTCAGGAACGGCTCCAATCGGATAATTTGTCCACTGCATTTGACTATTATCATAAGGCTTATCAGGAACCTCAGTTGGAACAACTTGACAATCATAAAACAGATTATTCACAAAATAAAACTCTTCTTGATTGGACATCCAATCAAACTGACATTTATGATGAATAAATGTATTATGATTAAACCAAGTCATGCCACTACGTACACTCTCACAATTATCTGAAAAGACGGCTGTACTCAACCCTATAAAAGTATTATTTTCAAAAAACAAAACTTCAGGGCCATGTGTCTTGTTCGGGAAATAACAGTTTACAGGACCATTGACACTTGTTGTCTGAGTTGTCAAACGGTTAAACAGTGAATTTGTCACATATATCTTAGGACTATTTCCCATCACATAAAAGGGATTTCCAGAAGGGTCTAGAATGCAATTATCAATTGTTACAACCACATCATTACCTTGAATTCCCATAAAGAATTCGGTATTAAACACGCCATCTACTGTTGCATTGACAAAATATATTCCTTTTAATGTTATATCAGAATAAACATTAAACATAAAATTAAAGGGAACCCCATTAACTCCGTTTGTTTGAACTGTCGGAGGCATATCCGGACGAGGATCATCCACATCCGGGACACCACCACCGATAATAGTCAAATCAAAGCCCGTATTGTCAATAATTTCAGTCAATGAATAATACCCATTATATCCATCTTGCAAACGATAGATACGATCGCCTTTATACTGCTTAATCGCGGCATTCAATGTTCCTTCCCCTGGCTCAACATCCAGAATTTCTATTGCATTTCCTGCAAGAAAGCAAAACAAAGAAAGGAATAAAAAAGTAAAAATTTTTTTCATAGAATTAAATTTAGTGTTTATGAATATATTTATAATTGGATGGGTTTCCCCATCCAATTATATCAGAATTTATATCTCAAACCTAACTCAAGACCTATACCGTACTTTTCAACACTCATCGGGCGTCCATCACCACGGTATCGTACACGATCTTCGCTATTAGTTAAATTCGCCCCCTTGAACAAAATTTCAAGCAGTCCATTATTCTTCAACGCAAAACCATAAGAAGCATTGATATCCAATCTTGAATATGGTTCACGTATTACGTAAAGACGCAAATCGTTTGGATGCGTGCTCTGTATTTTTTCAGAAGAATACTGATAAGATGCATAAGCCTTAAATTGCTTAATTTCAACACCCAATGTTGCATTTATCACATGTTCGGAAATTCCCGGCATCGGACCAACCACAACAGAGTCGCGTCGTGCAGTCACTGGATAGCGTGATCCTTCCGGTTTATATTGGTATATTTCTGTATAAGGAGTCGGAGATTCTCCGTGAGTGTATGTATAATTCAAACTCATTGTCAAATAAGAGAGCGGCTTTGGCAAATAACTGAACGATGTCTGAATTTCAGCCTCAAAACCACGTAATGTAATATCATACGGATGGTTTTCATGAACTGTCATATTCACCAAATCATTGTCCTTAAACACATCATTCGGAATAGGATCTCCTTTTACACGTTTAAACGAACGCGTCCACAATTTATCCTGAACTGTTTTACTGAAACCCGTCACAGAGAACAAGCCAAATTTAGGATGATGGAAAGTCAATTGCAAATCATAACTTTTCCACAATTCAGACTTCAAGTCAGGAACGCCGCAAGAATAAGCATAAGAAGATTGAACTTGAGTATTATAGTATTCATACGGCATAATCTGATCCACACTTGGTCGACGTAACGTATGAGTATACGAAAAATGAGTATAGAACCAATCAGTAGGTTTAACTCTTAAATGTATCATCGGCAACACTTTACGATCATCACGAACAGCAGACGTTCTTTCCAAATTAAACGCTTCTGCTACATCTTGGTGCATACTATATTTTCTCAAAACCTCATTTCCTTTGTATGAATTCATGCGATTTCTGACAAACTCATATCGTACACCCGGAATAAACATAACCCACTTGCCAATATTAATCTCTGGCATAATATACCCAGCCCAATATGTCGTACGGCAATCCACATCCGACATTGCCGACTGATTCATATTATGAACGAACCCATAATATTCTGGATTTCCTTCAATTCCATCGGTATTGCCAGAATTAAAGCCGTCAATTCCATGCTGCCACCATTCATTATAAACCAACATAGCACGATCAAACGAATACATATCTCCATAATAATAGTCCCCATTCATAAAGTTATCATTCACTCCATCAACGACTAATCCTACAGGATACTGCTCACCTTCGTTCCATCCATATTTTTCTTTAAAATACTTATCAAACACATCATTACCTGAACAAGCAGCATTTCCTCCGGTGCGGTCAGAAAAAGAGCTAGAATATCTGTATTTACCACCAACTTTTAAGTTTCCTTTTAGCCAACCATCAAAAAAGTCATATGGAATTTCAAGATCAATTCGAGGTGTAATGTTCCAATTCTTTGAATCAGTATGGTCATAAGTCATAACATCAAGTCGTGTTCCAGTCAAGCCTGTCAATGCGCCGGCAAAATGACTACCAACTTCCTCCGGTGACATATACATCAAATCATCACGATGCAACCCGTTAGCACGAGTCAATGAACTATATACCCACTGTAAACTCGTCGTATTTCCTTTATTATACGAATAAGTTACACCATAAGTCAACAAAGCATTCGCAAATGGAAGTTTCGTTTTTCCATTTAAGCTATGAGTCATACCAAAATTAAAGTTATCCGGCTGATTACTCATTGTAACACCAATAGGGACTGTTGCTTCAGCACCTTCCGTTGGGAACGACTTCGCTTGATTTTCAACATTTGAATGTGAAGTCGAAACAAATGAATTCAAGCCTAAAATTGTTGAAGCAGACGGTGAATAATCCAAATTCAACACAGCTGATTCCTTATAATTAATTCGGTCATTCACATTAAATCCCATTGAATTCAAATAGAATGGTGCATTTTTTTCTGTAGTATAATTTGTATTATATCCAGCAGTCAAAAGGCTGGTGCTTCGATTGTTTCGATCAGCATTCAACGTCAAAGACATACCTAATTTGTCATCAAAAAAACGATTGCTGATTTGTCCCAACAAGCTATAATTTTTAAAGTCATTATTCAAAACATTATAACCGGAAAGTGCACTAAAATTCATATGCAAACCTGTCGGTGTTGGTCTCAATGTCAAATCAATAGTACCGGCCACCGCATCACCTTCCATATTTGCGGTCAACGATTTATACACATCAACACCCTGCAAAGCATATGTCGAAACGGAATTCAAGCCTACCGGCATAGCCTCACCGTTAATCAACACTTTCGAATAGGACTGATCCAAACCACGCAAAAGGAAACCTGTTCCTTCACCAGCTGAACGATTCACCATAATACCCGGGAGACGACCAATAGCTTCAACCAGGTTCGCATCAGGGTTTTGCTGAAGCTTTTCTGCTGATATGACATTTTTTAAGGTTACAGCATTAACTTGAGCTAGAATTGCCTGCTTTTGCCCTACAGCCTGACCAGTCACAACCACATCCTTCAAGACGGTTGATGATTGCGTCATAACTATCGTAAGTTTCTCGTTCTTAGTTACATTTACTTGTTTAGGTTCATATCCCAAACAAGAAATTTCCAAAACTGAACCAGGAATTACATCATCCAATGCAAAAAGGCCGTCCATATCGGAAATTGTTCCGACAGAAGTTCCTTTCACCAAAATAGTAACACCGACCAGAGGACCTTCCTCATCTTTTATGACACCAGAAACGGAAACACGCTGCTTGCCATTCTGTGCAAAACCAGAATTTGCCACAGACAACAATACAACAATCCACATCAATAACAATCTACATTTCATAGCAATAAATTTTAAGTATTACAAAGATATTGTTCATAAGACAAATGACATTTAAAAAAATGACATAATAGTTTTCAATATTGACACAACATTTTTTCACACAAAAAAGGCATTCAGATAAACGACAATCGCTATATTTGCAATAACAAAAGCGGTTAATTTTAGTCCTTTATCTCCGCCTGTATTTTTCTTTTTACAAACTATTAACTTTTACATACATGATGAACAGTTACTTTAAATCTTACTACCTCACAACATCTGATAATGACAGGAAATGGGGAATTGTATGCACCACTGTAGGTATGCAAATAATTGATGTACATGGTCAATATCCAATTGGAACCCATCCTAATAACTACAGATCAGTGAAAAGAGGACGTATTTTAGAAGAATACCAACTCATCTACATTACAAAAGGAAGCGGGTATTTTGAATCAACAAATTGCAAAAAGACAAAAGTTAAAGCCGGATGTATCCTTTTTCTATTTCCCAATGAGTGGCATTGCTACTCTCCTGATCCAGACACCGGATGGACTGAATATTGGGTTGGATTCAAAGGGCCTAATATTGACAAAAGAGTTGAATTCGGTTTTTTTCGCCAAAACACCCCATTCTGCATATAGGATATAGTGTCGGAATTGAAAATTGCTATCAAGAACTCATTCGAGAAACAGAACAAGAAAAATCTGGTTTTCAAATTTTGGTATCGAGCATCGTGCTCCACATTTTAGGGTATGTTGTTTATAAACATAGCAACAATCTATACGAGAGCAATCCAATTGTTGACAAAATCAACTATGCCCGAAAAATAATGAAAGAAAATGTGAACGGAAACATTCCACTCGAACAAATAGCAGCCGATTTAGGTTTAAGTTATACGTGGTTCCGTAGAGCTTTTAAAGAATATACAGGTATTTCACCTGCACAATACCAGCTACAGATGAAACTTAACAGAGCAAAAGAATTGCTCACCAACTCCAACTTAAATATTTCGGAAATCGCATATGAATTAGGATTTGATGGAGCTAGTCATTTCTGCACTTTTTTCAAATCACGTGAAAAATTCACAGCATCAGAATATCGTGAGAAGTTCAAATTTTAAAAAAGAGGGTGACCCAAAAGCCATTCAGAATGGCAGAAGGGTCACTTTCTTCG
>OJMG01002212.1_pt1 | contig 16857 bp, 9 predicted proteins | sample 1597141 | NCBI WGS metagenome assembly OJMG01 (sample SAMEA2452119, study PRJEB22498) | human gut metagenome | biome: human feces; feature: human gut; material: feces | place: Australia | collected 2012 | reverse complement strand
AAGCTCTTCCTGTAAAGCAGCAAAAAGGAGTCCCCTGTCCGTGCGGACAGGGGACTCCTTTTCATCACAGGAAGTTGGCGAATACTGAGGCGCCGGCCACGGTCAGCAGTCCGGCCACGACGATGGACAGGCCGCTCATCGCGCCCTCCACCTCGCCGATCTCGATGGCCTTTGCCGTGCCGAGCGCGTGCGCGGCGGAGCCGATGGCTACGCCCTTGGCGATTGGCTCGGTGATGCGGAACACGCGGCAGACGGCGACGGCGATGACGTTGCCGAGGATGCCGGTAATGATGATCATGGCAACGGTCAGCGTCACATAGCCGCCGAGCTCCTCAGAGACGCCCATGCCGATGGCGGTCGTGATGGACTTCGGCAGGAGCGTGACGTACTCCTCATGCGAAAGGCGGAAAGCGAGGCTCAGTGCCAGCACGCTGCACAGCGTGGTGAGCACGCCCGAGAGGATACCGGCGAGAATGGCCCTCCAGCTGCTGCGCAGCAGCGCGAATTTCTCATAGAGCGGGACGGCGAGGCACACGGTCGCCGGCGTGAGCAGGTAGCTGAGGTACTTCGCCCCGGCGTAATACACCTCGTAGTCGATATGCGCGGTGACGAGCACAAGGATCGTGACGATGACAGAGAAGAGCAGGGGATTGAAGAGCGCCAGACGGAAGCGCTTTTGCAGTACCACGCCGAGCCCGTAGGCAAGCAGGCTGAGCGAAACGCCGAAAAAGACGGAGTGTTCAAAAAATTCCATGCTCATACCTCCTTGCCGCGGCGCAGGAAGAACTGCGTGACGCGGCCCGAAACGACCATGACCAGCACGGTCGTGATAACGGCGATGGCGAGATAGGCGAAGAGCTTCGCGCGGATGATGCCCCATGAGGTCATCAGTCCGGTGGCCGCGGGAATGAACATCAGCGGCATGATCTCGATGAGAAAGAGCGCCGTATCGCGCACGTCCTCCAGACGGAAGACGCGCAGCTGCAGGCACAGGAACATCAGCACCAGCCCGTAGATGCTGGCGGGCACGGGGAGGGGGAGCAGGTAGTTGAGCACTTCTCCGGCAAAGGAAATGAGGAGAATGATGCCGAATTGCTTGACGTATTTCATAGGCGGCCTCTTTCAGGAAAAATAGAACTTGATTATAGGCGCGGCGGGGAGGAATGTCAATGCGCCGCGCGGCTTTTCTCTCAAATGAAAAGAGACCGCCCCGCGGGGCGGCCTCTTCCTGTTGATTCCGTATAGCTCACACGCCGCTTGCGCCGTAGTTGGAGAGCACGCGGGCGGAGGGGTCCTTGACGTCGCAGCCCTCCCAGTCCTTGTTCGGCATCCAGAAGTCCTTGACCATCTCGGCCTGCCCGGGGTAATACTTCTCGAACAGCTCGCGGTAGAGCAGGCTTTCCTTCGTGAACGGCGTCGCAAAGGAATACTGCTTCCGCTTTTCCTCGTACTCCTCGTCGGTGTACAGGCTCTCGGCGTACTCCTTGAGATCGTCCACCATCGAGTGGCCGACGGCGTCGGAGAAGGCGGCCTTCTGCCGCCAGAGGATATCCTCGGGCAGGATGCGGTCGGCGGCGAACGCCTCGCGCAGCAGGTACTTGCCCATGTGGTAGCTGTTGACCTTGAGCTTGGGATCAATGCTCATGACGTACTTGACGAAATCGAGGTCGCCGAACGGCACGCGCGCTTCGAGCGAGTTGACACTGATGCAGCGGTCGGCGCGCAGCACATCATACATGTGCAGCTCCCGGATGCGTTTTTCCGCCTCCTTCTGGAACTCCTCGGCGCTGGGCGCGAAGTCGGTGTACTTATAGCCAAACAGCTCGTCGGAAATTTCACCGGTCAGCAGCACCTTTAAGTCTGTTTTTTCATGGATTGCCTTGCAGACAAGGTACATGCCCATGCTCGCACTGATCGTCGTGATGTCATAGGTTGCAAGCGCTTCGATAACGGTTTCCAGGCTTTCCAGCACTTCTTCCTTTGTCATGATGACTTCGGTATGCTCTGCACCGATAAAATCAGCGACTTCTTTTACTTCATCAACGGCGTTACTGACCGCAACACCGACATTTGCCATTTTAACAAGTGCAAGGTCGTTTTCGTTATCGCCGATACCGATTGTATTACTTCTGTCAACATTCATCAAATCGGCAAGGTGCATAAGCCCCTCACCCTTACTTGCGTTTTTAGGCAAAAGTTCATAGTACCAAGGACTGGACTGCACAAATTCATAATCATTAACAAACGGTGAATTTGCAATCGCATCTCTTATCTGCTGAATTTCATTTTCTTCAACCATAAACAATACTTTTACCCAATCTTCCTTTATATCGTGATAATCAAGAAAATTATCGGGTAAATCTTCAAGAACCTGATGTTCTCTTACTTTTTGATTAACTTTACAGAAATAAATTTTATCCGAAGTACAAACTTCAATTCCCACAAAGTCAAACATTTTATCCATATATTCAACGCATTTCAAAGCACCTTTATCAAGTGTGCTTGCCCATAAAAGTTTTTCGTCATTAAAATCATATATTGCCGCACCGTTAAAGCAAACCATAGGTGCATTTGGGTGAACGTAGTTTAGCATCAACTTTGCGCCTTGCGGCACACGTCCCGTTGCAAATGTGAAAAGTCCGCCCTCTGACTTGAAATATTCAATAGCTTTACTGTTTTCGTCCGATACACGTTTATCGGTTGTAAGAAGTGTATCGTCAAGGTCGGTGCATAAAAGTATTCCGTCAAATTTTCCCATACTGTTCGTCCTTTCGTGTTTTTTTCTACACGCATAATTTTAGCATATTATATGAATTTAATCCATTTGTATTTTATATAAAAATAATATTGTATCATAAGTTAAAATGTGCTATAATTATAAGATACAGAATGGGTGTACAATATTCAAAACGGGAAGGCTGTAAGGTATGAAAATAACAGATTCAATGATAAAAAAATCCTGCTCGGCGACTATTTACAAGCGTGGCTTGGAATACTTTAAAGAGGGCAGAGTTCATTTAAGAAAACGTGAGGATAATTTAATAACAGCCGTAGTTGACGGGGAAGAACTCTACAATGTGCAGGTAAGACTGTCTGAAAAAGGTGTAGAGGATTGTTTTTGTACCTGTCCTTATTTTGAAACGATGAATTCTGTTTGCAAACATATTGTTTCAACATTAAAGCAACGTCAAAAGGAACTTGACGAGGGTGCGGATTATGTTGATGAAAACGATAAGATTGCAAAAACGTTATGCGGTGAATTTGCATCAAGAAAATACGAAAAACAGCCACTATATGCAAAGTTTACACTGCACATAAATAAGCACAATACAAACGGTGTATCGTATGCAATGTCTGTTGAAATCGGCGGTAATAAAGTACACGGTATTGAAAATTTTTTGGAATGTTATTTGAAAGGCAAGGAGTTTAAATTTGACAGATACACGTCATATAATCCCGCAGTAACGGAATTCCCGAAACATCAAGACGAGATAATAGCAATACTTGCGGAAACATACGAAAATCGTGCGGCAGATGTTCAGATGTATATGAAAGCGGCATATCAAACGGCTTTCGGCTCACTTGCGGCAAAGAGAATATTTCCACTGCTGCAGTATGTTGATTTTTCTGTTGTATTTGATGGGCTTTCTTTGGGCAATGTAAGAATAGAAGAAGACAATCCAGATATAATAATTGATGTTGACGCAGGTGACGGCGAAGTTGATATGTCTGTCAGTGACAGAGGCTTTGCACTGACGCATGACGGTGAGTGGTTCTTTTACGAGAACACGATATACCACACAAGCGAAGAATGGCGTGAGTATTTTATGCCGATATACCATGCACTTGCGACGGAGGGCAGAACGCAAATCAGTTTTAAAGGTGACAATACAATTTTGTTTGCCACTCACGTTTTACCTGATATACGCAGTAAGCACGGCGTTATAACACGCGGTATCGAAGATATGATTGTCGATGCGAAACCGACATTTGAAGTGTATTTTGACGCGACACAAGGCGGTATAACTGCCGTTGTTAAGGCGAATTACGGAAGTATAGGATTACGTTTGCCGAACGATGTAAACGGTAACGGCAAAATCGTTGTGCGTGACTATGAGATTGAAAACGATTTGCTTTCGTCATTTAAGATGTTCAATTTACAAGACGGTACATTCATGTTGAAATCGGACAGAGAAATATATTTATTCCTATCGGACGAAATTCCTGTACTTAAAGAAAAAGCAAAGCTCTATTATTCCGACAGATTTGCCGGCTTGAAGATTATGGACCGAGTGGATATAAGTGCGTCTGTAACATATAACAGCGGTGTTGATTTGCTTGAGGCTGACTTTGAAAGTAATCTGTCATATGAACAGATCAGCGGAATTTTAAGTGCAGTTAAACTGAAGAAAAGATTTTACAGATTGTCAAACGGCAGTTTTATCGACCTTGAAAACAGTAAACAAAAGGATATTTTCAATTTGCTTGATCAACTTGATTTTTCTTTTGAGGATATTAAAAACGGTAAAAAAGTAATTCCGAAGTATCATGCACTTTACTTAAATTCTCTTTCATCTGTTGAAAAGAATGAAGAATTTAAAAAATATATTGAGGAAATAAAAAATATAGAGCCTGTAATTCCGAGTGAAGTCAGCGACATTTTGCGTGGCTATCAAAAAGACGGAATGGCATGGCTCAGCCAGCTTTCTTATCTTGGCTTCGGCGGTATATTGGCGGACGATATGGGTCTTGGTAAAACGCTGCAGGTTATTGCGTATATTCACGGAATAAAACCCGAAAAACCGACGCTTATCGTTGCACCGAGTGCACTTACTTATAACTGGCTCAGCGAAATAAATAAATTTACACCGAATGCCAAAACCATAATAGTTGACGGTGCAAAAGAGGACAGAGAAAAACTTATACAGACTATCGGCGAGTATGAATTTGTAATCACGTCATATCCGCTTTTAAGACGCGATATTGCACATTATAAAGAATTTGAATTTTCGTATTGCTTTATAGACGAGGCACAGCATATTAAAAATCCGAAAACTATGAATGCAAGAAGCGTCAAGAAAATAAATGCGGAGCATAAATTTGCCCTTACCGGTACACCGATAGAAAATTCGTTGCTTGAATTGTGGTCAATATTTGATTTTGTAATGCCGGGATATTTGTATTCGGCACACGAATTCAGAAACAGATATGAAATGCCGCTTGTAAAAGACGGTGACAAAATGACGGCGGACAGTTTCAGAGCGAGGATAAAGCCGTTTATGCTAAGACGTATGAAAAACGATGTTTTAAACGAGTTACCGGAAAAAATCGAGAACACAATGTATGCGGAGCTTACGGGTGAACAAAAGAAAATGTACACATCGTATCTTGCACTTGCGAAAAATCAGACGCTTGCGTTGCTTGGTGAGGGCGGTCAAGGTAAAATGCGTATTTTGACACTGCTTATGCGACTAAGACAGATTTGTTGTCACCCTACATTGTTTGACGAAAACTATGATAAGGACAGCGGTAAACTTGATTTGCTTATGGAACTTGTCACGAATGCGGTTGAGTCGGGACACAGAATACTTGTATTTTCACAGTTTACGTCAATGCTTTCAATTATAAGAGAGAGTCTGAAAAATGTGGGGATAGATTCGTTCTACCTTGACGGAAAAACTCCGTCTTACGAGAGAGCGGAGCTTTCCGACAGATTTAACGGCGGTGAAAACAACGTGTTCCTTATATCGCTTAAAGCAGGCGGTGTAGGTCTTAACCTGACGGGTGCGGATACCGTAATTCACTATGACCCATGGTGGAATCCTGCGGTTATGGAACAGGCTTCCGACCGTGCATACAGAATAGGACAAACAAAAGCGGTACAGGTTATACGTCTTGCCGCAAAGGGTACAATAGAAGAAAAAATACTTAAATTGCAGGAAAACAAGAAAAATCTTGCAGACGATATAGTCCGCGTTAATACGGACACATTTAAAAGTCTTTCTAACGAAGAAATACTTTCATTATTTAGCTAAACAGGAGGGCTGAGTCAGGTGAAATTCAGGGCGATTTTAAACGATAAGTATGACCTTGAAGAAATTGCACAACGCAAACAATCGGCAAGACCACATCATAAAACTTTGATTTATTTTGCGGTTGTATGGGCGGTGCTTAATATTTTGGCGATTATTTATATTACAAAAAGTAATTATATATATTTTTGGGACGATTCGACGTATTGGGATATTGCAAGAAAAATTGCGTCGGGAGCGTTTAGTGAAGGCGGTTTTTGGCATAACGTCTATAATTCCGTTGCTGAACAGGACTATAACTATATAGCGGGACTTCCGTCGGCGTTGATTGTAAAAATTTTCGGTGAGTCACGGCTTGCGTATGTTTTGGGACTTGTTAATTTATATTTAGTGACGTCATTTGCAATGGTGTATGTGTTGGCGAAAAAAGTCAGTAAAGCACCTAAAATTGCAGCGGTGATTTCGCTTATGATATGTCCGTCTATGGTGTTTTTGACATTTAACGGATTTGTTGATATAGGAGGGCTTTTAGGGTGCCTTGTATGCTTTAATTTGTATTTTGTAAAAGATAAAGATGATGACGCGATATGGCGGTATGCGGTAATCGGCGTATTGCTTGTCGCACTTATGCTTTGGAGAAGATGGTACGCGTTTTTCTCGGTATCGTTTATAACCGCAATGCTTGCGGATTGCGTGCTGTTTAAGAAAAAATGGTACAAACCGATTGTAACAATCGCAGTTGTCGGACTGATACTTGTTGTATTTTTCAGAGATTTCCTTGTGTATAAATTGATGAAAGATTACGGCAATCTTTATTCGGGATATAAGTTTTCGGTGGGAACTGATTTGAAACTTATAACAAGATATTTCGGTATAATATTCGTTGGGGTGCTTGCTGTTTCGTCAGTGGTTATGGCAGTTAAAAAGAAAGAAACAAGAACGCTGTTTATGTGGGTACAGATGATAGTGTGCCTGTTTATGTTCCTTTCAACTCAGACACACGGGCAACAACATTTGCTTTTATACATTCCGTCACTTATAATGCTTACACTTATATCAATAAGACATATAACAAAAGAATGGGCTTTGGTCGGAATATCGCTTTTGGCGTTGGTACATTCGGTGAATGTATATATTCCACGCACACAACCGCATAATATACAGGAAATTAAGCATATGGCATTGATACCGAATTTTTCGATGCTACCTGTATCAAGAGATGATACGGACGAAATTCTTGCGTTAAAGAAAAAACTTGACACAACCGTTTATGACGGTGATACGCTCGGCGTACTTGCGTCATCGTTTACGCTTAATGAGGATATACTTATAAATGCAGAACCGTCACTCGGAGTAAAGTCGATACGTGATAATTATATCGTGTCATTGCCACAGGTAGATTCGCGTGACAGGGATTTGACACCGTTGTATACCGTAAATTATGTCCTTGTCGCATCTCCTGCACAGACGCACTTGGCAGAGGGCAGTCAGACGGTTGTTGAGGAGGCTGTAAACAGTTTTATGAATTATGCGGATATTGCAACGGCATATGAGGAAGTTCCCGAATGTGAAACCGTTATAGACGGTATAACGATAAAATTATTCCACCGTGTCCGTGACGAACATCAGGCGGATATTAAAACATTTGAGGCACGACTGTATAAATAAGACGGGCGCCGTCAAAAGTATTCTGAAATAATTAACATTTTGTTTACACTTGGCACATTGACAACCATTTATTACAGGTTTATAATTTATATATACTTAAATTATGAAAGGGTGTATATATGAGAAGCTGTATATATTGCGGCAGAGAACTTGAAAAAGGCGAAGTTTGCGATTGTCCGCAGAGTGTTGCACACAGAGCGGGGAAACAGCAATCATCTGCCAAAAGAAAAAACGAAACAAAAACAGAAGACAAAAAATCGGATAAAAAACAAGAGAAAACACAGGCTAATTACAGTAATCCGTATAAAACCGAAACTTCTTACAAAACAGGCTATGCCGGAACGGAAAGTAAGTTTGAAAGAGCAAAGATAAAGCATAAGGCGAGAAAAGCGGCAAGGAAAGCTAAAGCAACAAGAACGTCAAATATCAATCCGAAAGGATTTTTCGGTGAGTTGGGAAGATATATCGTGAGATTTATAAAATCACCGATTGACACAATTTCCAATCCGCCACATCTCGGAAAAGCGGCAATAATGACTATTGCGGCACTTCAAGGCGTTGTATTGTGGCTGTGTATGTTCTTTATATTAAGAGGCGGCGGAGTAGGACCGCTTAAAATATTGACGTCACTTATGAATTTTAACGGCGGTGCAGGTTACAGTCTTGTATTGCAAATCATACTTTGTATGGTATCCGGTGCGATAAGCGGAGTGATTTTATTTTTCTTGTATTCGGGAATATTTTGGCTTATCAATAGATTTGTAATGCGTCTTAAAACGGCATATTGGGAATTTTCAATACGTCTTGCGTCAACGTGGATACCGTTTACGGTAATATGTGCAATCGGCGTAATTCTCAGTATGTTGTCACCTGTAACGCTTATGATATTGATTTTGTGCGGCGCGGTCAGCGTGGCTGTGCTTACCTATGAGGCACTGCGCACAGAATGGATTTCTAAATCACCAAGTCAGGTATTGTATGCAATGATGCTTGGATATTTCGTATTCTTCACTGTTGTATGCTATTTAATTACCATATAAATTTTATAAAATGAGAGGAATGGTACAAATGAAAGAAACAAAGACAAACAATGCTCCGGCTGCAATCGGACCTTATTCACAGGCAATAACTGTCGGAAATATGCTGTTCACATCGGGACAAATTCCGATTAATCCTGCAACAGGCGATATTCCTGAGGGCGTTGAGGCACAGGCAGAACAGGCACTTACAAACGTAAAGAACCTTATTGAGGCTGCCGGCGGAAGTATTGAAAATGTTGTAAAGACAACAGTATTTATTAAGGATATGAATGACTTTGCAAAGATTAACGAAGTATACGCTAAATATTTTACAGAGCCTTATCCGGCTCGTTCATGCGTAGAAGTCGCAAGACTTCCGAAGGACGTACTTCTTGAAGTTGAAACTATTGTAGAATTATAATAAAACAACAAATTAAAAGGTCTGTGGTAAAGCCACAGACCTTTTGTATATTTTTATTGAACACCGATTCTCGGTGAAATAGGTGAAGTAGGAGATACTGACGGAACAGGTGAGCCTGACGGCAGTATCGGTTCAATCGTCGGCATAGCCTCAAGTTCTGCGTGAAGTGAATCTATTTCTTCCTGCATTTGTGCAATCTGGTCGTTAAGTTCGTTTACCTTTAACTTTAATTCCGTATTTTCTTGAATTGCGTCGGCTATTTGGTTGGATTTGTCGTTGTTACTTCCGACTGTAATACCTATATAAAATATAAATGCAAGTATTAAAACCGCAATACAAATCAAGGCGATAATAATTTTTTTACCTTTTCTGTTCTTATTTCTGTTTATATTCAAATTGCCGTAGTTTGACATTATATCACCTCAAAAAATTTTACTAATCTAATTTTACCACACTTTGCGGAGAAAATAAATACAAATATTTATCTTTTACAGATTTTTTTAAGATTTTTTCCATGGCACGTGCATAAAGAATTAATTGCTTTTCATATTTTTTTGCAACTGCAAGTTGTTCTGCTTTGGAAGTGCATTTGTCGGTTTTGTAATCGACAAGGATTATATCACCGTTTTTATCCTCAAAGTATAAGTCAATAATACCTTGTAAAATAATCTGTTCGTTTCTGTACTCGTCCGGTAAAGTGTTGTCGTATTCATATGCCGGAATTGATATTTCAAAAGGACTTTCACGATATACTTTTTTGGCACTTAAAACTTCTTTACCCATATCGCTTTTCCAAAAGCTTGTGACATTTTTGCATATCATATCGGCTATATTTTTATCCGAAACAACATTGCTGTCAATCTGACCGTCATTTGTGACGCGGACAAGCTCGGATGCGACAAAGTCGGCGTAATTGTTTTCGGTAAGCGTCTTAATCTTTTCAATATCGAAAAATGCCATAAGCTGATGGTGCGCCGTACCGATTTGTGTACCGAGTTTTTCTGTACGCATAAAGTCAGGTTTTTGCATCATATAAATAGGCTCGTATTCAATGTCACTTTTTCGTGTAAGTTCTTCTTCCGTCATTTCTTTTATTGCCGTTACGGATGTTTTTGTCGGAATGTTGCCGGATTGCGGACGTTCATAATGAAATTCAAGGAGCTTTTGCACTTTTTCACGCATTTCATCAATGTTTTTGACCTTTATCGTTTCTTGTTTTTCTTTGATGACGTCCGATACAGTGGTTTTGGCAAGAAATTTTGGTATGAAATTCCAGCGATTTAACGATATGCCTATTGACGGAATCAGCCAATCGGAATATTTTTTTGCTTTTGATGCGATGATGTACTTTGGCATTGTCTTTGCATTATATACTGATTCTTGGATTTTTTGATTAAACTCATTTTCATCTTTGTATTTGTCGGACGAAACAATAATTAATTTTTCTTTTGCACGAGTCATTGCGACATACAAAAGACGCAATTCTTCCGAAAGCGTTTCGGATTGATTTTGTCGCTTTATATATTTTGTAAACATCAGCTTTTTTAAATATAAATTTTCATAATTTATATAATCAATGCCGATTCCCAAATCTTTGTGAAGTTGTATTCTGTGTTCCTCCGTAGGTTTTGCGGCAAGCATATTTTTAGTTGTGCGCATAATAAATACGACAGGAAATTCAAGACCTTTGCTTTTGTGTATTGTCATAATTCGTACAACATTGTGGTTTTCGTTGATAAGCTGAGCACCGCTTAAATCTTCGTTTCTCTTTTCAATTCTTTCTATATATCGAATGAAGTTGAAGATACCCTTAAAGCCCGATTCCTCATACTTTCTTGCACGTTCATATAAAAGTTTTAAATTTGCCTGTGCCTCGTCACCGCCTTCGAGAGCACCCATAAAGTCGTAAAAACCAGTTTCTTCATACAACGTCCAAATCAACGCGGCAATTGACTTCATCTTAACATATCCGCGCCAACGGTCAAGGTCTTTTAGAAAGCTCTTGCATTTTTTTGAAAGTTTCTGTTCTTCTTTCGTCAAATCATCGCAAGACGATTTATAATATTTTACGGCATTGTAAAAAGATGAGGCTCTGTTTTCAAGTCTGATTTTTGAAAGTTCGTTTTCGGTAAAATTACCTATCGGTGAACGCATAACGCTTACAAGCGGAATATCCTGAATGTGATTGTTGATAAGTGAAATAAGTGTAAGCATAAGCTTTATCTCACGTTTTTCAAAATATTCTTCCTTTTGCAAAAATGACGGTATGTTGTTTGATTCTAATATTTCCTGCAAAAGTTCGCCGTTTACTTTTGTCGAACGCATAAGAACGACTATATCGCTGTACTTCAAATCACGATATTTTCCGTTGCCGTCATAAACCTTGAAATGACTGTCAACAAGCTCTTTTATTCTGTTTGCCACGGTAACTGCCTCAAGATAATCGGAAGAATATTCTTTTGAATCCTTCGATTTTCCGATACAGTAAAATTCGGATTTGTAGTCGTTCCGGGCATTTTCGGCGGTGTTTATATAACATTCGCGGCTTTCTTCACGCTGCAAAGCGGCAGTGTCGTTGTAATCAACGTCACCGACATCCTGCGACATATTAAATCTGAACACGTCATTTATACTGTCGATAACCTGCATACGACTTCTGAAGTTCTGTGAAAGGTGTATAATTTCGATTTCATCACTGTCAAGGCTGTATTTTTTCTTGAAAATAGTCGGGTCACCACCGCGGAAACGATATATACTTTGCTTTAAGTCGCCGACCATAAACATATTTTTATTATCTCTTGAAATAAGCGTGAAAATCGAATCCTGCAAGCCGTTTGTATCTTGATATTCATCTATAAGTATTTCGTTATATTTCAGCGAATATTCGTTTCTTATATTTTCATTTTCGCTGAAAAGACGATAGGCAAGATGTTCAATATCGGAGAATGTTTTGACGTTCTTTTTTGCTTTTGCATTCTCATAAAGTTCCGAGAACAAAACCGTTATCCAAACAATATCGTCAATCGTTTGTTTCAATTCTTCCGAGTGAACATACTTGTTAAATTGCTCGGCAGTGCCGTTAGGCAAGTAAGATGTACTGCTAAGTAAATCTTCACGCATAGAGTTATATTTGTTCGAGTAATACTGCCACTCTTCAATCGGCGATTCAGCTTTTTTGTATGCTCTTACGGCTGTTCCAAGCTTTGTTTTGGCGATGTAAGTATCGTATGCTGAGCCGACTTCGTCAAATGATTCAGCTGATTTTAATGCTTTTACACTGTCGGCGCATATACATATGTACTCCCACATCTTTCCCCAATATTGCTCACATTCAGGAATACAAACCGGCGGTACGGAAGTATCTGTATCGGGATATACTTTCTTTACAATCCCAATCATTTCTTTTATCAGCTTGTCCCAAAATTCGCCGTGATGTTTTAAAATGTTCTCTTTGTGGACTGATAAAAATATTTCCTTAAACCATACACTTTGCGACATGTTATTGTCATACATAGCCGCTTTGTCGTAAAGCCATTTTATCGGATCGGGGAATGACTGTATAAAGTTGTAAAGTTTGCGTATAACTTTTTTCAATCCCTCATCATCGCGGTTTGATGCGTAAGTTGTTACAAGGTGTTGAAAACGATTTTTGTTTTCTTCGTTTTCTGTTTCGTAAAGTGCCGCGAATAAATCGGTTAATGTATCGTCAATGAGCATTTTGTCCTCGTTGGTGTCCATAATGCTGAAATTCGGATCAATACCTAAAACGTGAAAATTGTTTTTGACCACACGTAAACAAAATGCATCGATTGTGTTAATATCCGCACCTGCCGTAAGGTGCATTTGTTCTTTTAAATATTTGCTTTGTGCAATATCGCCGTTTTCAAGTGCCTCACGATATGATTTGTTAATTCTGTTTATAATTCTTTCTTTCATTTCGGTAGCTGCCGCCTCCGTAAACGTTGCTACCAATATACTGTCTATCGGAAAAGGGTTTTCGGAGTTGGTTATAAGATTTACGATACGTTCGACAAGTACCGCCGTTTTACCAGAGCCTGCGGCGGCGGAAACAAGTATGTTTTTCTTGCCTGACGGCTCATATATCGCTTTTTCTTGTTCTTTTGTCCAATTAGGCATCTTCGTCAACTCCTTTCGATTTGTTGTTTTTTAACGCCGCACCTTTTGTTTTTAATATCTCCCAAATATCTTCTTTTTTGACCGATGAATCCGCAATACGCGGTGTACAGCTGTCTTGGTCGAATTTGCAGACAGGGGAGTAAGAACAGTAATCACATACACTTGAATTTGATGTGGTGTACGGACTAAGGCTTATTTTGCCGTTTCTGATATTGCTGTCCATTTCAATAATTGTATCAGCCACATATTTCATTAGACCGTTAATTTCATCTGTGGTGTGAACTTCTTTAAAACCTGTTTTTGTACCTGTTTTTATGTTTGTGAATGAAACTTGACCGCTTTCAAGGAATTTGTTATCCATATTGTAAAGCAGTTTTGTTTGAAGTTGTTCGTCTTCGTCCGTGAATGTTACACCGTCAAGTTTTAGTGCGTTTTTGTTGGACTCAACTATATTGTCCTCTGTAGTTGATGAGTTAAGCTCCTTTATTTCATCACGCACACCTGTGTAATAAATACCTGCCACATCAGTGTCGGCATGTTTAATTTTTGCGGCAATGGCATATATAACCATCTGCATATTATAGCCGTTGTAAATATTTTTTATATCGAAAACAGTTTTACCTGTCTTGTAGTCGATAATTCTAAGATATGATTTGTCACCGTCGCGGCATATGTCGATTCGGTCGATTTTGCCTTTTAATGCGACTGCATCGGAAATATCTTCTTCAAAATCGTATTCCATACCGTTCTCGGCAAAATTGCCGGCAGAAAGTGTTTTTTGAACAAGTATTGCGGCATTTGAAATTGTTTTGCCCATACGGGTGAAAATATTCGCGGTACGTTCTTTGTCGCGAACGTCTGACGACAGAAGATTGCTGCACGATTCGTTTATAATACCGCCTATAATATCGTCACGTTTTTCGTCACTCAAATTACGCCAACGTTCTATTTTATCATCGTTGGTATTTGCACCGTCCTCGACGGTATCGCAGAATTGTCTGATAACTTCGTGAGCATATGTTCCGATATTTGAAGAATTGATTTCCCATACGTCACGTTCTTGTGCGTTAAGTCCGTATCTTAAAAAGTATTGGAACGGACAAGCGGCATAGGTGTTGATACGCGTTGCACTGTATGTGATTTTGCCGTCATACATCATATTTGATATATCGCTGTCAAGCATTACACCGCGTTCACTGTAATAATCGGCACGTTTCATAAGCGAAAGCATAGGTTTCCATTTTGTTTGGTGTTTGTACCAATCGTATACGATTTCCCATAACTGATTTTTACTGCCGTTAAATCTGTCGGACATATTGATAAGCATTCTGTGTATTGTTGCTTGCGGGGTGGAAATGTAAATTCCGTCTTTCAATGGGTCGTTTAAAAGGTTATCCGATACGGTCATTTTAGGGAATTTACGCATTATGTCATTTATCATATGCGACGGTGATTGTGACTTGCCTTCTTCATTTTGAATTGAATAGCTGAAATACAATTTTTCGCTTACCGCGCATAATGCTCTGTAAACCTTAAAATACTGTTCGTCAAGTTTCTTTTTAGTATCGGGTGCAAGAGTTACGCCGTATTCTTCCTGCAAAGTGCATCTGTCGCGGTTTGAAAGAAAACCCTCGGACGCAATACCCGTAGGAAAAGTACCGCTTTTTGCGCCGACAATAAACATTACCTTAACGCTTGTATGACTGCTCCTTTCCACACTTCCTACATACACTTGGTCAATACCCGATGGAATAGTGCGTATTTCGCATTGCGACAGACCTACCGTTATATATTCCGCAAATTCCGAAATGTTAATTTTGTCGCCGTCAAGTGCGGTTGTGACTTGATTTAATATATCAAGAATAAGGTTCCATATTTTCGTAAATTGTTCGGATTCGTTCAGTTTGCCGTCTTTTTGGAATTTTGTGATGTCGGATTTTAATCCGGCATATAAGTTGATGTCCTCAAGGTATTCAAACAATGCCGTTGCAAATTCTACGGCCGTTTTTCTGCCTTTTGTTTTTTCTTTGAATGACGCAATCGGTGCGGCTATTTCGTGACGGAGTTTTTCTATAACTTCATTTGCATCTTCTTCAGACTCTGTTTGAAAAGCAGTGTCTACGATATTGTTTTCGCCAAGCCACTCTTTTTCACCGAGCCACTTTGAACCGCCTCTTATGCCGTGCTTCAACACAAAGTTTTCAAGTATATCTATTTCTTCTTGATTAATCGACTTGAAAAATTTTAACTTTCCGTGTTGTTCTTTTCTGTAAATAAAACCGGCACGAAGATAACGGAAAACAGAATCATAGCTCCAATCGTCTTCAAGAATACCGAATAAAGATAAAATCTGCATTGCGATAGGATGGTCGCTCAAAATGATTGTTCTGTCGGTGAAATACGGTATTTCGTATTCGGAGAAAACAGCCTCTATAAGATGTCTGTAATCATTTTCATCACCGCATAACAGTGCAATATCTTTAAAACGATAGCCGTCATCGCGGACAAGGTCAACGATTTTGCAGGCAATTCGTTCGATTTCACCGTAGGTGTCACGGCTTTGAAAAAGTGCCGTATTTTTAGGCTTGTCGGGATATACAAAGTCCTCTGTCCAATATCTGAAAAGCTTGTATAGGTCGTCTTTGCCTTTTAAGTGACGAAGTCCGTCAGAGGCGGTGTATTCGTTTTCAAGACCGTATGTTTGCGAAAGTTCGTAAACTTTTTGTACAGTCTTTTCGGTCTGAAGATAAATTTCGCGTTCGTTCTCGTATTCTGTAACAGGACAGCATACACTTATCGTCATATGTACGCCTTTTTTCAGAAGTGCCTCAAGTACGCAAATCTGCTGCGGCATAAATTTGTCAAAACGATTTACCCATATATAAGTGTTTTCGTCAAATTCGGTGCCGTTTTCGATACGGTTGGCAAGATAAAAAAGGTCGTCCTCGCTGTCGGTACAGCCACTTTCTTCGACGTAAGAAAGATATTTCTCCAATACGTTTGAAAGTGCAATCAGTTTGTTTTTTAAAGTTTTGTTGTCCGTTAATGCATTTGCCTTTTCAAAAAGTATTTCGGGTGTGATAAGGTAACGCTTCATTTCACTTATCAGTGACGACATAACGTCAAGAAAACCCTGCTGACGCATAGAGGTGATAAGTTTTATATCCATATCCTTTACGTTCAAAAGCTCGTCACACGCCGCCGAAACAGCCTTGTATATAAGCATCATTTTACCTGGGGCGGTAAGATGGTTTTGTTGTTTGGCACTTAAAAAGTTTATGGACATACGTCTTAGCGTAAGAACTTCAATATTGTTAAGTCCTATACCGCCGAAAAAATCAACAAATTTTCGTTCGGTTTCGTATGAATAATGGTCAGGGACAATCATTATACATTTTGAATCGGGATTTTTTTCGTGTATTTCACTTATTTGTTTAAGGCACATATCACTCTTGCCGGAGGAGATAGCGCCTCGTATAATACTGACTCCCATAATTTTAATCCTTTCGTAATATATATTAAGGTGCTTAAATGACAAAGTGAAATAAGGGTAAATATATACTATCTTCTTCACAAAGCC
>OJMG01002207.1_pt1 | contig 16912 bp, 9 predicted proteins | sample 1597141 | NCBI WGS metagenome assembly OJMG01 (sample SAMEA2452119, study PRJEB22498) | human gut metagenome | biome: human feces; feature: human gut; material: feces | place: Australia | collected 2012 | reverse complement strand
AGGCATACCGCCAAGTCGCATAAAATAAGGAAAGTTGAGATTTTAGTTATACAAACTAAAATTTATAAAGAAATCAATATTTTATTAATCATAACAGGAGGCTTCGTTTGAATCAACAATTAAAACATACCTTAAAAACTTACGGCAGGGAACTGATATATGCCCTTATAATACCACTTGCTGCCGGTGCTTTTTCATCTGTCCTTACTCCCGACAGCTCAGAAATTTTTAACATGCTTAACAAACCACCGCTATCACCTCCCGGCTGGCTTTTTCCTGTTGTATGGACTGTCCTTTATATATTTATGGGGCTTGCTTCTTTTCTTGTATACACATCCGATAAATACACAAAACCCGCACTCACATTATATTGTACCCAGCTTTTCCTTAATTTTATGTGGTCAATTATATTTTTTAATCTGCAAATGTATCTCGCAGCATTTTTCTGGTTATTTTTGATGTGGTTTCTTATAATAATCACAATTGTTCTTTTTTATGAAATCTGTAAACCCGCCGCATATCTTATGATTCCATATCTTGTATGGGTAACATATGCCGGATATCTTAATCTTGCAATATATATGCTAAACTAAAAAAAATACAAAACCGGTCTTAGCTGTAAGATTATTTCCTACATTACTAAGACCGGCTCTGTTGCTTTTATATTCATTAAAATTAATTATTTAAAAATAGTTTTAATGAACTCTCTAAGCTCTTAATCCTCTTTTTTTGTTCTTGTCATGAGAACATATGCAGCTCCGATAAGAGCAATTCCCATAACTGTTACAAGTGGCATGATTGTTCTCATTGCCATATCACCTGTTGAAGGTGATGAAGGTGTTGTATTTGCATCACCTGTTGTACTTCCTGCGTTGTTACCATTATCAGCTGATGGTGTATCAGGTGTTGATGGTGTACCAGGTGTTGATGGTGTACCAGGTGTTGATGGTGTGCCTGGTGTCTTATCAGCATCTGTGTAAACAATAGCATATGTTGAGAATTCACTTGTACTGAATGTAATTGTTCCATTCTCTACTGTTATCGGAGTCACTTCTTTTGCTTCTCCATTATGAATTCTTACGATTGCATATGTTCTTTCCTTTGTCGCATCTGTATTAACAAGTGACTCCGGAATTGCTACTGTAAACTGGATAGCATTTTTTGTTTCTTTTACTTCTGTTGATACACCGTCTACTGTCTTTTCGATTGTAATATCGAAGAGCTTGCCGATTGTGCTGCCTTTAATAACTGCTGCAATCTTTTCTTTTACTGCTTCTTCTGTTGTTTCATCAGCGTTTGCAACTTTTACCTTAACAGAAATATCTTTTCCATCTGCTAATGCAGCCTTATCTTCTTCTGTAAGAACTGCATCTGCAACCTTTTCTTTATCTACATCTGTCTTTGGTGCATCTTCAGCCTGGTCAATATCAGGTTTAACTTCACCTTTCTTGAAGGCCTCAATCTCATTTGTTGTGAGACCTTTATTTGTCCAGTTGAAACCAGCCATCTTATCGAATGTTCCCATTGTTGTTTCAGCTTTCCACCATGTATCGCCGGCCTGAATTGTAATTGTGTGAGCCTTTGTCATGTCGAAGCCTTCAGGAAGTTCTGACTTCTTAATTGTGTAAGTTGTCTCTGTTGTTGTCTTAGCACCGTTTACTGGGTTGAAGTATTTATCTGAACCGTAAGCTGTGCCGTCTACATATACACGGTATCCACCAACTGCTGTATCATCTGTTGCTGCATCCCATGTAATCTCAAGGTCACCGTCTTTTGTTTCTTTTGCTGTAACCTTAGCATCACTGCCCCATACAGGAGCTTTGTAATCATAGTTTTCTAATGTCTTAACTGTTGCTTCAGGATACTTGTATTCAACGCCTGCATCTGTAAATGCTACAACCTGAACCTTGTTATCAATACCAGGTGTAAGACGTCCAACCTGATTGCTTATCTTGTCTACTGAAGCGTAGTTCTTAATCTGATAGTTGTAAAGTGTCTTAACAAGATTTCCATTAGCATAAATCTTATAACCACGAACTCTTGCATCGTCCTTTGAAATTCCTGTCCATATACCCTGTGCACATGTGTAAATTGCACTTTCAAGTGATACACTTATTCCTTCAGGAGCTGTAATAGCTGCTGTATCCTTTGTTCCTTCTGTTGTAAATTCTGTTTCACCGATAAGTGTCTTGTTGTTTTCTGCATTTAAGCTGTTAGCAGGAGCACATTTTTCACTTACATATACCTTAAATGTATATTTAACACCTGATGAAAGTCTGTTAATTATTGTATTTGTATCTGTGATACCGTCAACCATGTCTACCTTAACACCGTCAACATATGTATCAACTCCGTAGAATACGTCTGTATCATTTTCTACTGCTGTCCATGAAAGCTTAACTGATTTTGCTTCTGCTGACTGTGCAGGTGCTGAAGGATCATCTTTTCTTGTGCCTTCTTTAAGAAGTGAATCTGCATCTGCAACAGGTGCATCGAAGTAGATTCCATATACCATTGGCTTAGAACCCTGGCAATAATAGTAATATGTTCTGCCTGCTCTTAAATTAAATGTCATAACGTCAGCTACAGCACTATCTGTTGCAGTGTTAGTTACATTAGCTCCGTCAGGTGATTCAAGGAAATACCATACCTTAGAAGTAGCTCTACTGTGTAATGTAACTGAGCAGTCAACCTTGGGACTGAATACATATGTTGCTGTTCCGTTTCCAGGAATCGCACCCTCTGAATTTGCTGCTGTTGAAGCCTGAACAAACTGCTTATATTCAGCACCGCCGATTGTAACAGGAGCTTCAGCCGGGTCAAGTTCTGCAAGTACATGAACTGTTGCATCTTCAAGTGACTTAACTGTACCATATGCACCATTTGTATTATACTCTGTTCCTGCTGTCATTCCGTTTGAAATGTCTACTGACTCTCTTGCTAATGCTGTTGATGATTTTACACCTGTTAAATCTCTTACATTAGCTACATAACTTGCTGTGCTTCCTGTAGATGTAAATACTAAGAAAATCTTATGTGTCTTAGATGTATCAACACCTTCAGGTAATGTAACAGGCATTTCGATATCAACATATCCATCAGCCTTTGCTTTTGTAAGTGTTGCAGAAGCAATCTCTGTACCAGTCTTAGAATCAAGACGTACTGAAACTTTCTGTGTACCATTATCTGTCTGTCTTGCAATTGGAACTATAAGTTTTTCAAGACCTGCAACATCGCAGTCAGGGAATGAAAAGCCCTGTTCATATCCTGGAGCTGGTGTTTTACCCTTATTGTACTCATTGTCATAAATGTATCCAATGTTGTGAATTGTACTCTTTGTCTCAACCTTTGGAAGCGATGTTTTTACCTTTCCTGCTGTCACTGCATCATTAAAGAAATCTGAACACTTATCAACGCTTACTGTCCATGTTTCTCCTGTTGTCTCATCACCGCCTGATGGTGTATCAGGATTTGTTGTCTCAGGCTTATAATCTTCTGCCTTAACATTCTTATCTGTTACTGTAATTCCGCTCATTGCAGCCTTCATCTTATCTTTGCATGCATTGAGTGAATCCCATGTTGTTCCCTGGAATACAAGGTTGTTACAATACTGAATATTGTTCCATGCCTTATCTGTTTTCTTAGATACTGAGTTACTGTTATATGACTTAGTATATACATTGTAGAATACTGAGTTATCACATCCGATAAGAGTCTCCCAGCCGCTCTTGTTCTTATATGAACCATTACGACCGACATTACCGAATGTAATATCCTGGAAGTACATATTGTGATGTGAATGTAATGGCTTGCTTGTATCGCCTACAGGGTCAACATCTGCAAGTACCTGAATTGTATTCTGGTTAGCACCGTATACTGAAACATTGTATGATGCAAAGTTGTAGAACTCACCAATCTCTGCATGCTCTGTTGAAGATGCTGAGTTAGGGTCACCATAGCTTGTTGTAAATACCCAGCCCTGATTTGTATCAGCTACTGCACAGTCACGCATTGTGATGTTAGCACCGAAACCGCCGTTTGTAGGAGCTGACTTGAAACGGAATGCCATATCAATGTGGTTCATTACAGTATCTTCAAAGAGAACGTCCTGAATACCGTTACCTGTGTGGCTTCCTGCTGCAAGTCCGCCGTGACCTTCACGAAGGAAGTTATCAAACATCCAGACTTCTGAGTTTGTCTGAATTTCTGAATCTCTTGCACCCATACCAACTGAAGCACCGAAACCTAAGTTATCATCACCTGTATCTGTGAAGTTACCCCAGCAGATTACGTTCTGTGAACATCCGTATCCAAGACCATCACCATTGTTACCGTCATATGAGAATACTTTTACGTTTGTTGTCGCAATATTTCTTGAATCAAGAATATTTACTGAATGATTTGAAGGATTCTCTATTGTAATATCTCCAACATATACATTCTCACAGTTTCTCATAATAAGAAGACTTGAACGTGTTGCATAAGCAAATTTCAAATCGTCTTTTGAAATTCCATTAGCTGCCGCTGTAGCTTCTGCTGCTGTTGTAGCTGTGCGTAATGATTCAATCTTTGCATCATCATATTTACCTGTGTTTTTAAGGTACTTATACGCTGAATCCTTAGACTGGATTCCCTGATAGAATACATTAACATTACCGCCACCCATGTATCTTGGGAGTCCCCATGTCTCTGTATCTGTAGGGTCACCTGCCTGTGTATTCTTACCCTTGTTAGATGTATAGCCATCTTCATACATTGTTGAGCCGGCACCATACTTCCAACCATTACCATAAAGAGTACCTGTACCTGTTACTCTTACGTTCTTAATAGGATTTGACTCGTCTGATGTCATAGCATTTACAAGTCCCCATCCTCTTGTATCTGTGTAGAAAGGATACATAAGGAAGCCGATTTCAAAATGGTCACTGTTTGGTGATGCCCAAAGTGTACCATTTACTTCGAGTGTCATATCGCTCTTGAGCCATACAGCACCACTTACGAATACCTTTCCGTCTGTATTTTCAGGAATTACAACCTTTCCGCCTTCAGGACATGCATCAATGGCAGCCTGAATAGCTTTTGTATTCTTCTCGATGATTGCATTCTTTTCATCATCGTAAGATGTATATCCCTCTGTCTCTACGGCACCGAAATCCTTAATATTAAGGACCTCTGCCTTGGCAGTTGTTTTCTGTTTAATTTCCTGTGGAGTTCCAAGTTCCTTGCCATCTTTATCAATGGCAACTACCTTGAATGTATATTCTGTGTCAGGCTGAAGACCTGTGGCTCTGTAAGCATGGATATCTACATTTACCATGTCTACATCGCTATTACCCTGTGTTGTATAGTAATCATAAAATGATTCCATGTACTTTGCAGCCCATGCTGCGTTTACTTTGTAATTTTCTCTTGCTGTACCTGCAAGTTTTCCGTTAATGTAAACATTATAATCTGCTACATTATCATATTTCTCAGGCTTCTGCCAGACAAGGCCGATGCTTGATTCATCATATGCAAGTGTTGGCACCTGCAAATCTGTGATGTCGCTAGAACCTTTTGTCTTATCAAATAAAGGACTTTCAAGTTCCTTTGTTCCAAACGAATCACTTGAAATTACATCAAATACGTTTTTATTAACGTATTTGTCATGTCCGTCTGTAGTAGGCAGACCTGCGGCTCCAGTGGTAATACCTGCGAAGTTTACCGAACCGACAGCCATCAGTGCAGCAAGACCAAGAGCTGCTGCTTTTCTGAATCTCCTCATAAATCCTCCTATCCGCACATTGCTGTGCCAAAAACAACTTTTACATAAGCGTTTTATCTAAGTAAGTTAAAAATATAACATTTAGGGCATTTTGTCAATATAATTTATTTTTTTCTTATCTTTTTGTGCATTGTGTATATTTTTTTACATATTTTTCGTTTGAAAGCACTGTTTTTTTGTTATTTCATCTAACAAATATATTACAACTAATTTACAAAAGAAGTCCGCCACCGACAGCCTGAATTAACCGGCTGCCAGCGGCGGTGGGAGATAGAGTTATTTATATAATTGTTTAACTTATGCGCTTTCCCAAAGATTATATATTAATCTTCTTTCTTTGTTCTTGCCATGAGAACATATGCTGCACCAAGAAGTGCAATACCCATAACTGCTGCGAGTGGCATGATTGTTCTCATTGCCATATCACCTGTTGAAGGTGATGAAGGTGTTGTATTTGCATCACCTGTTGTACTTCCTGCGTTGTTACCATTATCAGCTGATGGTGTATCAGGTGTTGATGGTGTACCAGGTGTTGATGGTGTACCAGGTGTTGATGGTGTGCCTGGTGTCTTATCAGCATCTGTGTAAACAATAGCATATGTTGAGAATTCACTTGTACTGAATGTAATTGTTCCATTCTCTACTGTTATCGGAGTCACTTCTTTTGCTTCTCCATTATGAATTCTTACGATTGCATATGTTCTTTCCTTTGTCGCATCTGTATTAACAAGTGACTCCGGAATTGCTACTGTAAACTGGATAGCATTTTTTGTTTCTTTTACTTCTGTTGATACACCGTCTACTGTCTTTTCGATTGTAATATCGAAGAGCTTGCCGATTGTGCTGCCTTTAATAACTGCTGCAATCTTTTCTTTTACTGCTTCTTCTGTTGTTTCATCAGCGTTTGCAACTTTTACCTTAACAGAAATATCTTTTCCATCTGCTAATGCAGCCTTATCTTCTTCTGTAAGAACTGCATCTGCAACCTTTTCTTTATCTACATCTGTCTTTGGTGCATCTTCAGCCTGGTCAATATCAGGTTTAACTTCACCTTTCTTGAAGGCCTCAATCTCATTTGTTGTGAGACCTTTATTTGTCCAGTTGAAACCAGCCATCTTATCGAATGTTCCCATTGTTGTTTCAGCTTTCCACCATGTATCGCCGGCCTGAATTGTAATTGTGTGAGCCTTTGTCATGTCGAAGCCTTCAGGAAGTTCTGACTTCTTAATTGTGTAAGTTGTCTCTGTTGTTGTCTTAGCACCGTTTACTGGGTTGAAGTATTTATCTGAACCGTAAGCTGTGCCGTCTACATATACACGGTATCCACCAACTGCTGTATCATCTGTTGCTGCATCCCATGTAATCTCAAGGTCACCGTCTTTTGTTTCCTTAGCTGTAACCTTAGCATCTCTGCCCCATACAGGAGCTTTGTAATCATAGTTTTTTAATGTTGTTGCTGATGTTGTCATCTCATATTCAACACCTGCATCTGTAAATGCTACAATCTTAATAGCATTTTCAACGCCTGGTGTAAGACGTCCAATCTGTTCTTTAACAGTTGTTGTTGCAGCGTCTTTATAAGACTTTATCTCATAGTTATATACTGTTGTCTTTAATTCGCCATTAGCATAAATCTTATAACCACGAACTCTTGAATCTGTTAAAGCTATATTGCTCCATGCACCCTGTGCATGTGTATAATATGCACTTCCGGCAGTTATCGCTGCTGCTGCACCCTCAGGAGCTGTAATAGGTGTTGTATCTTTTTCACCTGTTGTTGTAACTTTTGCTTCACCTACATATGTCTTATTATTACCTGATTTTTTAAGCTTACTCTGTGTATCGCCTTCTTCGCTCACATATACTTTAAATGTATATTCAACACCCGGTGATAATCTATCAATAGTTGCTGTTGTTGCTGAGATACCATCTTTGATATCTACCTTTGTATCTCCGATATATGTATCTACACCATAGAATACCTTTGTGTCATTTTCTACTGCATTCCATGTAATATCTGCTGACTTTCCGTCTGCTGCACTTACTGCTGTCACTGCATTATTCTTAACAGCCACAGGTGACATTAATGCTTTCATCTGTTCTATGCGGGCATTAGGTGAATCCAATGTTGTCCCCTGGAATACTATATTCTTGCAATACTGAAGATTGTTCCATGCCTTATTTGTTTTCTTTGATATCGCATTTTTATTATATGACTTTGTGTATACGTTATAAAATACCGCATTCTCACAACCGATTAAAGTTTCCCAGCCATTCATATTCTTAAATCCACCATTACTGCCGACATTTCCAAATGTGATATCCTGGAAGTATACATTATGGTGTGTATGCCATGGTTTCTGTGGATTTGCAACCGGGTCAACATCTGCAAGTACCTGGATTGTATTCTGGTTAGCACCATATACTGAAACATTGTATGATGCAAAGTTATAGAACTCACCAATCTCTGCATACTCTGTTGAAGATGCTGAGTTAGGGTCAGAATAACTTGTTGTAAGTACCCAGCCCTGATTTGTATCAGCTACTGCACAGTCACGCATTGTAATATTGGCACCAAAACCACCATTTGTAGGTGCTGACTTAAATCTGAATGCCATATCAATATGATTCATTACTGTATCTTCAAAGAGAACGTCCTGAATACCATTACCTGTGTGGCTTCCTGCTGCAAGTCCGCCGTGACCTTCACGAAGGAAATTATTAAACATCCAGATTTCTGAGTTTGTCTGAATTCCACAATCTCTTGCTGCCTCACCTACTGAAGCACCAAAACCTAAGTTATCATCACCTGTATCTGTGAAGTTACCCCAGCAGATTACATTCTGTGAACATCCAAATCCAAGACCATCACCATTGTTGCCATCAAATGAAAATACTTTTACATTTGTTGTAGCAATATTTCTTGAATCAAGAATATTTACTGAGTGGTTTGATGGATTCTCAATTGTGATATCACCAACATATACATTTTCACAGTTTCTCATAATGAGAAGGCTTGAACGTGTTGCATATGCATTCTTTAAATCTGTATCAGAAATACCTGTTGCATTTTTATCAAGTGCTGCAATCTGTTCATCTGAATATTTACGTGTTCCATCTTCGTTAAATACATTTGCAAGATATTTTCTTGCTGAATCAGCAGCCTGAACGCCATAATCAAATACCTTCTTATTATTACCACCTACATATCTTGGTGTACCCCATCTCTTTGTGTCTGCAGGGTCGCCTGCCTGTGTACTCTCACCCTTGTTAGATGTATAGCCGTCTCCTTTTATTGTATCTTTAATGCCATACTTCCAGCCATTACCATAAAGAGTACCTGTACCTGTTACTCTTACATTTGTAATAGGATTTGACTCGTCTGCTGTCATTGCATTTACAAGTCCCCATCCTCTTGTATCTGTATAGAATGGATACATAAGGAAGCCGATTTCAAAATGGTCGCTGTTTGGTGATGCCCAGAGTGTACCATTTACTTCAAGTGTCATATTGCTCTTGAGCCAGAGAGCACCACTTACGAATACCTTTCCGTCTGTATTTTCAGGGATTACAACTTTGCCGCCTTCAGGACATGCATCAATTGCTGCCTGTATAGCCTTTGTATTCTTTACAATTTTTTCATTTATTTCATCATTATAAGTTACATAACCTTCTGATTCCTCAGCACCAAAATCCTTAATATTAAGAACTTCTGCTTTGGCAGTTGTTTTCTGTTTAATTTCCTTGGCAGTTCCAAGTTCCTTGCCATCTTTATCGATTGCAACAACCTTGAATGTATATTCTGTATCAGCTTCAAGACCTGTAGCTCTGTAAGCATGGATATCTACATTTACCATGTCTATATCACTTTTGCCCTGAGCTGTATAATAATCATAGAAAGAATCCATATACTGTGAAGCCCATGCTGCATTTACCTTATAATTTTCTCTTGCTGTACCTGCAAGCTTTCCATTAATGTAGACATTATAATCTGCTACATTGTCATATTTCTCCGGCTTCTGCCATACAAGACCTATACTTGACTCGTCATATGCAAGTGTTGGTACCTGTAAATCTGTAATATCACTAGAACCTTTTGTCTTATCAAACAAAGGACTCTCAAGTTCCTTTGTACCAAATGTGTCGCTTGAAATTACATCAAATACGTTCTTATTTACGTACTTGTCATGTCCGTCTGTTGTTGGCAGACCAGCGGCTCCTGTCGTAACTCCAGCAAAATTCACTGAGCCGACCGCCATCAGTGCAGCAAGACCAAGTGCCGCTGCTTTTCTGAATCTCCTCATAAAATCCTCCTTTTGCACTCTTCGTGCCTATAGAAATAATCTATAGAGTAACTCTTTATACAGGTTTTAAAAACTTGGGGTGACCATATACACCCCATTTGTAAAAACCCATCTTAAATAAAATACATTATTTTCACGACTTTTGCACAAGTATTTTATTTAAGTATCTTTATCATATAACATTGTGCATTTTTTGTCAATTTAATTTAAGTTTATTTTAGTTTTTTGTGCATATTATATATTTTTCATTGAATTTCCGAGGATACAGGCTGATTTTATTGTGAATATTTTTTACATAAATTTTACATAGATATATATTGATTTTTTATACTTCTTGATGTATTATCATTACATCAACACGTAGTTTTAATTACTACTTGTCATTGTTTTAATGAAAGGAATGATTTTTATGACTAATTTTACAAGTAACAGTAATCACTTTAAGATAAAAGATCCCGGCAGTGCAATTACACATTTTATAGGAATGCTTATGGCTGTATTTGCAGCAACGCCTCTTATAATACGTGCATTGTCCGCACCGGACACTGTGCATGTTATTTCTCTTACTATATTTATAGTAAGCATGATTCTTTTATACGCGGCAAGCACAACATACCACACATTCGACCTTTCTCCAAAGGTCAATATGATTTTTAAAAAGCTTGACCACTGCATGATATTTGTGCTTATTGCCGGTTCATACACGCCAGTATGTTTAATCGTACTACATGGGCACATCGGACTTGTTCTTCTTGCTCTTGTATGGGGAATTGCCGCTCTTGGAATCATTTTCAAGCTCTGCTGGGTAACATGTCCAAAATGGGTTTCTTCAGTATTGTATATTCTCATGGGCTGGATTTGCGTTCTTGCATTTACACAGATTATTAATGCACTTCCAAAAGCCGCATTCAATTGGCTTCTTGCCGGTGGAATTATATATACAATCGGCGGTGTCATTTACGCACTGAAGCTTCCTATATTTAATGCACAGCATAAATATTTTGGGTCACATGAAATCTTTCACTTATTTGTTATGGCAGGAAGCATATGCCATTTTATTATGATGTTTAAATATGTAGCGATAATGCCTATTTTATAATATTTGTTAATATAAGTGCATATAATGGCAATGTTATTATAGAAAGAAGTGTCGTAAATACAACCGAACCTGATGCAAGATTCTCATCATGTCCGAATTCTATTGAAAACATTGTTGTTATAGCTGCACAAGGACATGCCTCAAGCATAAGTGCAACCATTGCTGTTGTACCGTTACCACCGATAAGATACATTACAAGAAGGCATGCTGCCGGAATAAGAAAAAGCCTTATTCCTATAACTTCAAACAGACGCTTGTTTTTTAAAAGAACAGCCATACTGCTGCCCGCAATAGTTACACCTGTAATAATCATTGAACCCGGTGTATTTATTGCGGCAATCATTGAAAGCGGAGTGCCTATAATATCCGGCACATGCACATTTAATCCATATAAAATAAGTCCTATAAACACAGCAATTATACACGGTGCCGTAAGTATACTCTTTGCAATCTCCTTTACATTTACTTTTTTCGTGACAAACGAATATCCAACCGTCCACAACAAAATATTGTATACAGTAACATATACGCTTGCATAAAGTATTCCCTCCGCACCGAAAAGTGCCTGAATAAGTGGAAATCCCATATATGCCGCATTGGAAAATCCACATGCAAACCGCATAATTCCTCTGTCTTTATTTTTCTTTGAAAACAAAACTGCATAAGTAATTACAAGACCTGTTCCGACCATAAGTATACTATATATAAGCATTCTGACAAGATTTCCTGTCATTGATGAATCATGTTCTACAAGATACGAATTAACAATCATTGCAGGTACCACAAGATATAAAAGCAGATCAGACAATGCTTTTTTACCTTCTTCCTTGATTACTCCTGTTTTAAAACATATGAAACCTGCAAGTATCATAAGAAACATCTCAAGCACCTGCTTTGCTGCTATAATTGCTAAATCCATAATTTCTATCTCTCCGTTTTCCAAAATACACATGAATATGGCTGTAAATCACTTCCACCGCCAAAATCATGCTCTTTTCCTGTTATCAAATCAACTGCTTTTCCCGATCTTGCATCAAAATCAGCATGATATACATTGCTGTCAGAATTAACAGCAACGATAACTCTTTCTGTATCACATTCTCTTTCAAATATAAGCTGCTTCGGCATTGTAAGAAGATTTCTGTAACCTCCGTAACACAACGCCTTGCTTTTTTGTTTCGCATTTGCAAGAGCTGTTATCCAATCTGTAAGTTCATTATGTTCCGGCTTTTCTATTGCAGGACGCAATGTGTTGTCGCCATTACATTTTTCTCCTGTAATTCCCCACTCACTTCCATAATAAACACCGGGAACTCCAGGCATGCCAAACAAAAGACCATATACAGGAAAAAGATTATTTTTATTTTCAAGAATACTTGCAATTCTTGTAACATCATGATTGTCAACAAAAGAAAACAGATGTTTTCCACGGTATATGCACCACTGTTCATTACCAAATTGTCTGTTAAGGCTATATGCTATTTCGTGCATGTTGGAAGAATTAAAACTTGAATAAATGCCTTTATAACATTCATAATTTGTAACGCTGTAGCATGCGTTATCATTAACCCATTGGTTATAATCTCCGTGAAGAGTCTCACCCATTAATACAAATTCGTTCTTCAGCCCATCGGTAAAATGTCTCAATTCTGACAAAAACTGCCTGTCCAGACAATATGCAACATCAAGCCGCAAGCCGTCTATGTCATATTCATTAACCCAGTTTTTTACCGCGTCAAACAAATATTCTTTTACTTCAGGATTTGACAGATTAAGTTTTACAAGCTCATTACAGCCTTCCCAGCTTTCATACCAGAATCCATCATTATAATTGGTATTTCCATCAAACGATATGTGAAACCAGTCCTTGTATCTGCTGTCCCATTTTTTCTGTCTTACATCTTCAAATGCAAAAAATCCACGTCCTGCATGATTAAATACTCCATCAAGCATAACTTTCATGCCTGATGCATGAATCGCATCGCAGACTTTCTTAAAATCTTCATTTGTTCCGAGACGCCTGTCCACTTTATTATAATTCCTTGTATCATAACCATGTGCATCACTCTCAAATAATGGATTAAATAATACGCATGACGTTCCCATTGACTTAATATGGTCTATCCAATCCAGAATTCTTAAAATTCTATGATTTCCGGCCTCTTCCTCACATTCACCACCATTATTTACCAACGGTGCTCCACATAAGCCAAGTGGATATATCTGATAAATTACTGCTTCGTCAAACCACATATTAAGGATCTCCTTTTTTCAACACTTATAAAACAACTTTTATTTACTATTTTTCTTTAAATTTTCTATTTCCTCTTTTAAACGTGTATTTTCGTCTTTCAAGCTGTCATTTTCACCCTTCAGGCTGTCAACCTCTTCTTTTAATCTGTCTACCATTAGATTCGCCGTATTTCTGTCTAATATTCTTAATGCTTCTGAAAACATATTAAGGACCTCCTTTGGTCTAACCAGATATTCATTAATATCATGACGTACCGATTCCAGATCCGGAAATAATGCAACTAATCTATCTATCTCTTCAGGTGTCTTGGCAACGAATAACGACATATACTTAATTCTGTCCGACACCATTTTATCTGATATTCCATCACTATATTGTGTTTTATCGCAATCATACTCAGTCACATTTGTACGCCCTGTGATAATATCAGAATATCTGTATTTTTTAAAGGTGTCAAGGCTTATAAGCAGGAAATCCTGTAGAAGATTAATCTTTATACCTGTATTAAACACTGTTTTCCCCACGTGAAAATAAAATTTTTCATCAAATTCACTTTGTAAATTTGCACTGCTCTTTTCAAAAAGTATTATTGTATGAACTTTTCTCATACTCTTATAAGAAACTTCCTCCCCCATATCGTCCCCATCATCGCTATCATTTTCAGATTCAATTTCATTTTTTGAACCCGTAAGCATTTTATATTGCCTCAACACAAGGTCCGCTGAATAACATGATATTCTTTCAGCAGGAAAATCATACGGAACTTTTTGAATTTCAATATTTGCAATACTGCCATCCGACATACGCACAACCATATCCATAATGACAAATATTCCAATAAATTGAGAATCCTCCGCCGGATAAACTTCAAGAACGGTTACCTGCTGTCCTAACAGGCAGCTGACAAGTTCTGAAAGACGTTCTCTGTGTTCTACTGGACTAAATATTTTTTTAAAAAACGGATCATATAATAACGGTAATGTTTTTTTACCTTTCAGAAATGCTCTGAATCGCTCAAACCATAAACGATTGTTTTTAAGATACCCATACATCCCTTTACAATATGGGTCATTATCAATGACATGCATTGCTGCATCAAGATATGTATTTTCTTTTTCTATCTCCAATATTCTTTTATTACATCGATGTTTTTCTCCCTTTTAATATAAATATGCATATTTATATTATATATATCATAAATATAATAAATATGCAATATAAAAAATATTTTTTATTGTATAAATATTGAATATGTACCGCGGGAGCATATCGCCCCCACATCTATATGAAGCACCCGGCACATCCTATATATCCACCCAATACAACAAAATTTCTGCATTTACAGCAATGACAACCCTTACAGCCTTTTTGTAAATTTTTAACCGGATGCCGATTATCTTACGTTATTCAAAATAATCCATCGGATTAACAGGTATGCCGTCTTTTGTAAGTTTAAAATACAAATTTGCACCCTCTTTTACATAATATGCACTTGGTTCTGCCACTGTTCCAAGATACTGTCCTTTGTATACACTATCACCGGATTTTACGTTGACGCCGTCAAGCAAACCATATGTCGCCTCATAGCCATCCCCAAGTCCTACGGTAACTGTTGTTTTTGTCTCTTCACTATCAACTACTGACTGGACAATTCCATCTGCTGCAACAGCAACGCTGTCCCCCACATTTGCCGCAATAGAAATTGCCGGATTGCACTTGTATACATTAAGTGATTCAAAATAAATCGTACTGTCCATGCTGTACTTTAAAACAACATCTCCATTTACAGGACGTAAAAGACTGTCTGACTCACTAAATGAATATGCATCAAGAGGATTCTTTTTTACCGAAGCCGCCACCGGAACCTGTTCCTGCTTGTCATCTGCCTGTAAATCTTCATTTACACTATTTTCATTTACGCTATTTGACGAAACATCTGACGTACTTCCTGTGCCGGAATTATTAACCGATGCTATTTCATTACCCATAGGGTCATCATCACCCGTGGCTGCATCTTCTTTAGAATCTGACGAGTCGGTGTTTTCAGGCTCTACTCCTCCATCCTCCGTTCTTATTGCAACATTATTCTGCGTTCTCTCATTAAGGTCAACTACATTATTTTTATTGTCATTGGCACGCCTGCTCTCTTTCACAACTGAATAAACACCTGCCGAAAGCGTAAGTATAACCGCACAGGCAACTATTGCAGAAATAATTTTCTCTTTTCCCCAACCTTTACTCTTGCCTTTCATATTAACATAACCTCCATTGCTACAATTTATGTTAATATGTTGCCCGATTTATACAGGATTATTCAAACTGTCTTTCTTCATTATTATTACACGAACCGATACCACAGTGTCCTTTATATGATTTTATCTGCTCACAATTGCTACACCGGAATAAAATTTATTAATTATATCTTCATATGTACTGCCCGAACGTGCCATAATATTTGCAGTATAAAGGCTGACTCCGAATCCGCTTCCCTTTCCTTTGGTTGTAATTTTTCCATCTTTAATTGCAAAAAAAGGCGAATTAAGTCCCAGTATTTTTGCAAATACATCACCCGACATTACAACATTTCCCACTTGAATTTTTGTCACATACCCCATATTAGTCTGTGAAACCACCTGAATATCGCCAAACGGATTATTTTCATCCAGCCCGGAATCCTTATATGCGGTATTTATTTTTTTGACAAATTGTTTTTTTGAATATTCCTCAGTTTTGAGAAAATCAGGGCTTGTCATATCTTCCGGGCAGTCTGCCGGCACCAGATATGCATAATCCGCTCCCAGAAGTTCCGTACCGGAAAGCGTCTTTTCATTGCACACACGCGAATATTTTGCATCAATCAGATTATTATTATATGTTATAACCATCTGACCTGTTGACATTACACTGTCATTTACATGATTATAATATTCCTCGAAATTATTCCCCCATTCATTTTTCATCACATTTTTTGTGAAATACTCCATGCCAAGCGTTTCGCTGTCAACACTCATCTCATCCCCCATAACACGGTAAATATCTGTTCTTATCATTATACCCATAGCCTTTAACGTTTCCGTCTCATCACCTGACTCAAATCTTTTTGCAAGAACCATTGTGACAAATTCATTTACCGATACAGATTTTGTTCCATTTTTATATTTAACATTAACCCTCGGTCCATAAATATTTTCCTGAGATACCCCCTGCGAATCATCAGAATTAACCGACAAAGTTATCACAGCCGGCACAGCAACATATATACAAAATATTAATATGACCGTAAGTATTTTTTTCATATCTGCAAAAAATCCCCTCTTAATCAAGAATTCATCAAGCCGGAATAATCCAACATAGAATCATAGAAATAATCCGGCATAGAATCATATGATATAAAAGCATATGCAGCTAAAATAAAAAATATGCCCCGCACCGTCAATGATATGCTACCCTCATATAGGACAATGAAATATAAAAGTCCTATATGGGGGTAT
>OJMG01002201.1_pt1 | contig 16949 bp, 13 predicted proteins | sample 1597141 | NCBI WGS metagenome assembly OJMG01 (sample SAMEA2452119, study PRJEB22498) | human gut metagenome | biome: human feces; feature: human gut; material: feces | place: Australia | collected 2012 | reverse complement strand
TTTACCCGCATTCGGGAAACCTACCAAACCGACATCAGCCAATAATTTCAATTGCAGGATGACAAAACGTTCCTGAGCCGGTTCTCCCGGTTGTGCATACCGAGGAGCCTGATTGGTTGCCGTACGGAAGTTCCAGTTACCCAGTCCGCCTTTACCGCCTTTCAGCAGCATGACCTTCTGACCGTCTTCCGTTACATCACAGATGAATTCGCCGGTTTCAGCATCATAGACAACTGTTCCGCAGGGAACTTCAATGATCTTGTCTTGTCCGTCTTTCCCGAAACTACGTTTGGCACCTCCGCTTTCACCATTGGTTGCCATGATGTGACGGTCATACTTCAGGTGAAGCAATGTCCAGTAATTCCGGTTTCCTCGAAGATAAATATGGCCTCCTCTTCCCCCGTTACCTCCGTCGGGACCACCTTTCGGAATATATTTGGCACGGCGAAAGTGAGAAGACCCTCGTCCGCCCTTACCTGAGCGGCAATAGATCTTTACATAATCTACAAAGTTGGATTCAGCCATAGTTGCTAATGCTTAAGTTTTTGAGTTTATAAATGGGCAAGGGGAGAAGCCGACTTGCCCGCTTGCCCATTGATGGATTGAACTTATTTTACTGCGTTGATAGCTTCTTTGATACGGCCGAAGATTTCTTCGATAGTACCCATACCTTTGATAGCTACATGCTTGCCTTCTTTTACGTAGAAGTCGGCCAACGGAGCTGTCTGTTTGTGATAAACTTCCAGACGAGATTTGATTGTTTCCAGATTGTCGTCAGAACGGCCTGATACTTTACCACGTTCCAACAGACGTTTGATCAATTCGTCTTCGTCAACCTGCAAGTTCAACATGATAGATACATCTGTACCACGTTCGTTCAACATCTTCTTCAGTGCTTCAGCCTGCGGGATTGTACGCGGGAAACCATCAAAGATAACTCCTTTTGAATTAGCTTTGCTATCCAGAACCTTAGCCAACATGTTTACGATCAGTTCGTCTGGTACCAATTGACCTTTTTCGATGTAATCTTTGGCAATTTTACCCAGTTCTGTTTCATTCTTCATCTCAGAGCGCAAAACATCACCTGTTGAGATATGATCCAAAGCATATTCTTTGATGATCAGCTCACTTTGTGTTCCCTTTCCTGAACCGGGAGCACCGAAAATAACTACATTCAACATATAACACTTCGTTTTTTTACTTGACAATCGGAATTCGAATAGCTTCGTTTCCCTGAATTGCCAAAATGATACATATATATTTTTTAGTTTCTGAGTTTACTCATCAATCACATAGATGTCCCGATAAGCACGGCCCAGACCATCGTAATCCAGTCCGTGTCCGACAATAAAAGCCGGTGGGATCTGAATACCTACGTAATCCGGTTTCAGGTCACAACGCAGAGACTCCGGTTTGAAGAGCATGGTTGCCAGTTTGACTTCGGCAGCACCCTGTTCTTTCAGCTTCGCGATGACGTGCTTCATCGTAAAGCCCGTATCAATAATGTCTTCCAGCAGAATCAATGTCTTTCCCTGGATATTTTCCCGGATAGGCATGACCTCTTGTAAGACACCCGTGCTGTTTGTCCCCGCATAAGAAGAATACCGGGCAAACGTGATTTCATAAGATTCATTCAATTCCGACATCAGTTCGGAAGCAAACATAAAGGCTCCGTTCAGGATACAAACAAACAGAACGTCCTGATCTTCGTGCTGTTTGATGTCATGCTCGATTTGCCGGGCCACTTGGGCAACCGCTTTCGCTATGGACTCCTGCGGAATAAATAACTTGAATTTCTTGTCTTTTAGTTGAATCTTATCCATAATAACTCTGCTTTTAAGGTTGCAAAGTTACAACATTTCGGGGGATAATTAATGTATTGCTTTTAAAATACGCCAGCTTTTCCTGAATATACGCCGGCTTTTAACGAAAATACGCCGGCTTTTTAATCAAAAGTCCTATGTTTTACCAGCATGATAACCGGGTTTGAATCTTCGGTTAATCCTTCAGCTATTTCTTTCAACTCACCTTTCAATTCATCTTTTTCAAGTGATTCAAGTAAATCAGCAGCTTCCAGCTCATCCCAAGCAGCTATCTTACCGTCTAAAGGTCTAAGGACATTCATATAGATTTCTTTTTCAGAACGATAATCACCATTGCAGACTTTATAGTTAAAAAAGCATTTTCCTTTTTGTCATACATCAAGAATGTACGAGGAAAACCGGTATTCTTTTCAAAATCATACTCATTTTTCACCGTTTCCATAAAAATATAACGATCAGAAAGTAAGCGAATCATCAGAAAAACTTCCGGATTCATATCATCGACTGAAGGTGTTCGCACAATAAACGGGGATAAACTATTATCGGGTAGCAACTGATAAATAGTATCAGAAGAAAATTCCACAAGGAACCAATCTTTTTGATAAGATAGAACGCTCCGATAATAACCTGAAGAAGCAGAGACTATGAGACCTGTTTTTTCATCTTTTTTCCCAACGACCATTCCTATCTTTTTTTTATCAAATGGAATAGTTATCTTTTTTGTTATACTTCCATCTTTTTTAGAAACAAGCACAAAAGGAGTTTTAGCATCTAAGAAGTCATAGCATATCAGATTATTATCATCGTAATTATATATTTCCCAATAAAATGAGCTCAAATCCGAATAATAAGGATATGATTCTAAAGAGCCTTTTCCTACCTGATGTTTAAGTGTTCGTTTATAATTTCCATATAAATCATACACTAAAATCTTTTGTATATGGTGTGAGTTGATGAAAATTTCCTCATTTTTTTCATCCAGAACCATACCTGTTATATTGACATATTCTTCGGCACCTTGTCCTTTTCTGTTGAATTTATGAAGTGCTTTTCCTTTACGATCATATACAAAGACATCTCCTCCGTTTTTTCTATTTTTAACCAAGATATATTTCTCGCCAACATCTTGTACATACCCTTGGTTAATAAACTCATCGTTAGTTTCCAACGGAATATATTCCACATCCATAAAGTCCTGAAGGAGCAGTTCCTTTTCTGGATAGGAAGTCTCTAATACATCCACATGGATAATATCCCCCGTCTGTTGTACTTCCTTTTTACAAGCAAACATTGTGAGGAGCATCAAGCCAATATAAAATCCTTTGTTTTTCATGTCAATAAGTTTAGCTGGTATGTATAACTATTGATTGTTTGTAAAGATAGGAAATTTGTTGGAACATAATCTTTTCTATTCACTTTTCGGTATCGGATATTTGAACTGCGCATCGTCCAATACCAGTATCCAGTCGATCATTTCCCCAGGGGAAGGTGTTTCAAAGACTTTTGTTCCTTCGTTCTTAAGGACTCCAATCATGCGGGATTTCCCGGTTCTGGGATTAAACCACCAGGCTTTGATCTTTTTGGCCGGTAGTATTTTCATGTTGACGGCAAAAGGTCTTCCTACGGGTGCATATACCATCAGATAGGTGCCTTCCTGGTCTCTTGTTGCAACAAAGCGATAGCGCCCTTCACCGGGCATGGCCGTTTTTATATCCGTTTCAACGATAATATTTTCGCTATCAGGTATTCTTGAGAAATAAGGTCTGGATGCCAATAATTCGCGGGCATGTTTTATCTGGCTGGAACCGGGTTGTGAAATCGCCTGCTTCCAGGGGTAAAGTGGTGCATTTATACCTTTATCTTTACTCGGATTATGCATCTGCCAGATGGAGTGATGACCATAGGTATGTCCAAACGCTCCATTAAATAAATCCCAATACATTGCCCGCCGGCAATCTGCTGCAATGGAGTGACCTTTGTCTTTGGCATTAAAGGCAACAGGATGGTCTTCATAAATCGGCTCTGCATCCATGACGGGTTTGACCGGCTGGCGACGGTAGTCATCTAATGTCTTGGAATAGCTGCGATATTCCACTTCATGTCTGTTTTGTCGCATATTAAAATCCAGCCACTCTTCCTGATGGAAAGCAGTCGATGAACCGTTCCAACCGGACGGATGATACGTACATAAGTGCCTGCCGGCATCACCTTTCTTAAGTCCTTTAACCAATGCCCGGATAACTGACTTCTGAGCCTCGTTCTCCGGCATCCTGTCGCCTCCTAAAACCCAAATTATCTGATTGTTTTTATATCTGTTCCCTAAAAACTCTCCGTATTTTTCAGCAGATGCTTCCTGAAAGATCACCTTTCCGTTGTCATGCCAGTAACTGCCCCAGGTCGGTAAAAAAGCGATGACGAGACCTAACGAGTTTGCTTTGTTTACGATGTAATCCACATGGTCCCAATAATCATTGTTTTCACCTTCCCGAACGAGTGGGCGAGAAGGATCTTTATCCTGCAGCGGCAGGTGACCGTAGGCATTGGGAACCGTTATCCCTTCCAACTCGGCCAAACCGACAGCCTGGATGACAGTGAATCCTTTTTGAGCTCTGTATGCTAAATAGATATCGACCTCTTCCCGAGTCAGTTTATGAAACAGCTCCCACGCCGTATCTCCAAAGTAGAAAAAAGGACTTCCATCGTCCCACTGGAGAAACCGGTGATTGGCTGAAACCTCAATTTTCTTTCCTGATTGATGATTTTCAGCTTTAACAAAAGAAGGCAGTAAAGCCAATAAAACCCAGTAAATGAATCTGTATTTTCCCATAACGGCTCAATTTAAGTTTAGCAATGCTTTTTTGTTTGTAAAGATAGGAAATTATAGGTGTTTATTTTTCTATATTACCTGCTTTAAATTTAGGCTTCAAAGTTTTATTTTTGTCATAAATGAATAAAAAATGGACGATTATATTGATTTTGAGCAGAAAAAACAATCTCCTTATAAAGGACAAATATTATTTGCAGCGCATTATATCGATCGTATGATACAGACGGATTGGAGAAAAGAGTCTGCTAATAAATTTAATGAAGTTACTTCAACAGCATATTTAGCTTCAATAGTTGGAATGTCTAAGAGAAATTTTGAAATCATATTTAAAGCTTATTTTCATGAGCCTGTTCAGAAATATTTATCACGGTTAAGGGTAAATTATGCGTTGACATTGATGAAAGATAGAAAGAGAAAACTCATTGATATTGCAGAACAGATCGGCTTTGCCAATCAATCTGCATTGAATGATCTTCTTGGCAAAAATCTGTATCAGACACCACGTGAAATACAAGCAAAACTTTCTTCTCAAAAAAATATATATCCTTTTGAAATACCGGTGCCTCGTATAGAACAAATGGATAAGAAATCCGTTATTTTTTTATCTTATATAGGCGATTATTCAATGTTTGCTTCTTCTGTATTTGAGGAATGCAGTTGGGATAATTTATATGAATATGCGAACCAACATAATTTATTGGACACGAATACAGAGTATTGGGGGATAACTTTTGATGATACAGATATAACACAATCAGGAAAATGTAGATTCTATGCGTGTTTGACTATTTCTGTATGTGAAAATTATAATTTGTCAATAACAGATACAATTAAACAGATGAATCTCCCCAAGCATATTTATGCAGTATATACGCATAGGGGAGATTATTCACTTCTTGATAGTTTTTATGATACGATTATACGGGAATTTCCATATGAGTTAGATGATACACCTATATTGGAACGTTATTTGAACTCTCCAGTGGATACCACAAAAGAAGAACTTCTTACAGAGGTTTGGTTTCCAATTCTAATGTGAAACGCCATTTTCTTGGGTCCTGAACATACTTTTTATTTTGAGTCGGTTCATATTCTGGCATCTCTTCTGCTTTTATCTTTTTCCCAGCGTCATTATATAAACTGACATTCAATCTTTTTTGTGAGGAAATTTTTGCCCCTGGATAATTTAAAGGTTCTTCTACCCATTCAAGCTGTATCTTATTTTGTATAGGAAATTGCATAAAGAATGCCTCGTAAATGTAAGTTGAACGGGATTCATATAAAGGTGTTAAATCCTCAGTTCTGTTTACGATATTAAATCCTCTTATCAACATGGATGCCCTATATTGTTCTTTTTCACTTTCAAAAGTAATGTCAATACCTGACTGATGCATATTCATTAATCCGATTGGATAATAAGGAACAATGTGTTTTGTAGTGTTTTTGTGGTAAGTAATAGGATCTTTAATAACTCCATTTTCTTCATGGTAATAAAATTCGATCGATCTTAAATAAACCTTTACTTGATTATTAATTAGAAAATATCCATTTAATAGAAAATAATTTGCAAGATTCTTAAATTGTGAATTTAATCTTGATTCATTTCCGTTTGCTCCTGTGAAAGATTTTAGTACCTCTTCTAATTTTGTTGTAGTTTCCATATATGTTTAATTTGAAATGAGCAATATTCAACATCGTAATTTAAATCAACAAATCTCTTATCTATATGCAAGAAGTTCTTTATCTTTTGCAAAAATATAATATTTAGATATTGTCTGATTTTTTGTCTCTCTTTTTTAATTCTTCTAGGATTTTCTTTTGATTTTTAGCTATTTGGCTGGATCCATTAATCCAACGATTTAGTTTTACACCTATCCAGAACAATACGATAAATACGAAAATAAGTATTACTAATTCTATCATAACTGTTTAATTATTTAATAATGAGTTGAATAATATGTTTATAGTTTTATCTTTTTTTACAGTCCAAGAGATACAATTCAGAGCACCACCTCGTTTTGCAAGTGTTCTTGCATTTACATGTTGTATAACTCCTTTGTATAAGTTTTGCAATAATTGGGTCGCTTTTTCGTCTTCATTGGTACCAAATGAAGGTATAAATAGTTTTTCTCCCAATTGCATGAAGTTAATATAGTACCAGTTGTATTTTTTGTTTGTCTCATAATGTAATTCTTCTACCACAAATCTATTTGATAAGGCTTTTTTTAATTTATTCCTAAAAGCTTTGTCATGATCAATGTAGTTATTCATTAAAACGACATCGTCCTTAATAAATCTGACCATACCGTCTGCATGTCCGTAGATATCAGCTTTATCCCATGGGATAACTATTATTTCGCATTCGAATAATTTTTCGATTAGAGATAGTACTTGAGTTTTATTCAGTTGTTTATTTTCATAAAATATTTTCTCTGTCATAATAATACAATGGTTACATTTTATGATATTTCCTCCATCTAAAATGAGCTCACAAGGGATAATCTTATTTTGTATGGATGCATAACAATTTTCGGGTTGAGTTAAATACTCCTTTTCATTTATCAAATAGTTCGGACAATATTTGTATTGTATAAACAGATTTTCGTAAATCTGTAATGGCATGAAATCTCTAACCCAAATATCCTTGGTAGAAGGTAAAAATGCATATTTTATGTTTTCCTTTATCAGACTTTCTGACAAGCTGGGCCAACATTGATATTCTTTTATGAACTTCGAAAAGAAAACAATATCTGATTGATAATCTGTTAATAATATATTCATACAATTGAACTTTTTTCGAGGACAAAAATAAGATAGACGCTATGAGAAGTACTTACTCAAAAACGCAGGATTTATAAATTGTAGTGTATTTTTAATTTCTCCTATAGCTCTCTAAAAAGATTAAGATTAAAGACAATGTCAAAAAATCATTTTTGATAATTATTGAATCAGTTTTAATAGATTGGGAGTGCAAAGGATTCCATACCTTTACGAAAGTATTTATTAGAATGGGAAAATATAAGATATGAAAAGATTATTATTATCAGCTTTGTTATTAATAGGTTCCGTTTTTTATTCCAATGGAGAAAATTTACCTACTAAATCTTCATTCTCTAAACCTAAAGGAGATTTGTATGAGACTTTTAAGAATCCGGGAGCTCAGTACAGACCTTTTGTGAGATGGTGGTGGAATGGACTGAAGATCGATAAAAACGAGATTGCACGTGAATTGGATTTGATGAAAGAAATTGGGATCGGTGGTGTTGAAATCAATTCGATCCGATTTCCGGATGGGGCTGATAGCCTGAATTATCAAAGCAAGCCTTACTTGTCGGATGAATGGGCGGATATGATTTCCTTTACAGCTGATGCTTGCCGGGAACGGGGTATGATTTGTGATATGATCGGTGGCTCCGGATGGCCGTTTGGTGGGGAGTTTTTGCCTCGTAACCAGCAGTTGCAGATGCTTACAATTGAAACAGTCAAGGTAGATGGCGGAAAAACGGGAACGGATTTTTCCATTCAGAAAGATGAACTGCTGGCGCGTGTGAATCCTCCGATTGCATCCAGGAATGAACATCCGTTGAAAGAGTTGGTATATATTCGGCTGATGCCTGCCCGAGTAGACGAATTTACCGAAGGAACGTCTTTTGATTCTTTGGTAAATAAGGATCAGATAACCGTTCAAGTACCGGCTGGCGAACATGTCATTTATTTCTTTGTGAAGATGACCGGTTATATGAATGTAATTAATGGAGCTCCGGGAGCCAGTGGTCCGGTGTTGAACCATTTTAATAAAAATGCTGTACTGGCTTATTTATCCCGGTTGTCAGATAAGGTCCATTTTAATGATCCCGGCCTGAAAGGGAAGATTCGGGCGACCTTTGTCGATAGCTTTGAATTGGAAGGAGCCAACTGGTGTGACGGTATGTTGGAAAAGTGGGAAAAATATTTTGGCTATTCTTTATATCCTTATTTACCTTATATTATCAAGAAGATCGGACATATGGGGAATCCGTTACCCGAAAATTATGGCAGTACATTTTCAGAGAAGATAAAAAAGAATGTGGAATATCGGGTTCGAAATGACTTCGAGCGGTTTCAGATTTATCTGTTTCAGGAGAATTTCATCAATACGTTAAATGATTGGTGTCGGAAAAATGGGGTACAATCGCGAGTTCAGGCTTATGGCCGGGCTTTGCATCCGCTGGAATCGAGTATGTATATTGATATTCCAGAATGTGAATCATGGTTATGGCAGGATGTTGGCTTTAAATTGACAGAGAATAGAGTCATTGGTGAGGGACATGGTTTCTCATGCAATAATAAGTTTACGGCTTCTGGCTCATTGCTTGCCGGAAATGGAAAAGTCAGTTGTGAAGAGCTGACCAATACGGGGAATATCTATCAGTCAACATTGGAAGACATCAAAATAACGGGTGATATGAGTAATATCTCCGGTGTCAACCATTCTATTCTGCATGGATTTAATTATAGTCCTCGCGAAGCTGGTTTCCCGGGTTGGGTGCAATACGGGGATTATTTCAACGAACATAATACTTTCTGGCCGTATTATCATTACTGGATGGACTACAAGGCTCGCGTCAGTGCTATACTGCAAAACAGTATTCCGCAGTCGGATATAGCCATTCTTCCGCCTCTGGAAGATATGTGGTCTGTTTTAGGCCAACAACGGGATCCGTTCCCGGAAAATATCTTCCCGGCTTATGCCCATGACTTGTGGCAAAATCTGCATCAGAACGGAAATGGGTGTGATTATGTAAGTGAACATATTTTACAGCAGGCACGGATAGCGAAGGGAAAACTGTCGTTTGGTCCCAGAACCTATCAGATGCTGATTTTACTGGATGTAGAAAGTCTGGATCCCAAAACGGCTGTTGCCATTGAACGGTTTGTGAAAAAAGGAGGTAAGGTTATTTGTATCGGAAAAAGACCGCATCAAAGTATCGGTTTTGCTGATTATGAGCAAAAGTCGCTTACCGTTCAATCGGTTTTCGATAACTTGTTCGAAGCTTATCCGGATCGGATTGTTAATATTCCGGCTCCAACTTTACCGCAGACGGAATGGTTTGCCCATGTACAGAAAGAATTGGATTTGAAGCCGTATGTAAAAGTAGATAAACCGGTCAAATGGATGTTCTATAATTATTACAAATCTGGTGATAAGGATATTTTCTTCATTACTAACTTTAACCGTCAGTCTAGTTATCAGGTCAATTTAAACTTTACCGATGCTGTTCAGGGTAAGCAGGCCTGGCTTTGGGATGCTGAGACCGGAAAAAGATATCTTCTTGACCAGGACGGATCTTCTATGTCATTACGGTTTGGACCGGCTGAATCTAAGTTCATCGTCTTTGACAAGCTGAAAACGGGTGAACCTTACCATGCTCTTCCTTTGGAACCGGACAGCACCCGGTTGATAGGCGAGGTATGGAACGTACAGGCAAACCATGTAGACGGTTCAACCCAAACCTTTGAAATAGACAATCTAGTCGATTTCAATACACTGCCCTTTGTCTGGATGAAGCATTTTGCCGGAACATTAAGTTATACAACGATATTCCAGGTAGATGATCCGAATGCCTTTCGCGTTATTAATACCGGAAAGGCTCGGGGCGTTGTCGAGGTCTATCTCAATGGCGAAAAGATTGGTACCAATTGGTATGGCGAAGCCGTATTTGACATCCAGCACAAGCTTAAACCGGGAGAAAATCAGTTACAAATAAAACTCGTTACACCTTTAGGCAATTATGCGACGACCATCACTCGGCGTTATGCCTCGTCGATGGAAGAGATCGGATTACAAGGTCCGGTCCGGATGTATTGAGCTTGTTGACGAGAATAATGATCCGGTTATGTTTTGTGTTATTACAATTTTCCATAAATCAGTCTGATTAGTTATTGATAAATAAAAGTCTATTCCGAAAACCCGTAGGCAAAGATAGTTGGCAGGTTTGGGGCGGCAGACGGTTAAGGTCAATTAGGGTCGGTTAATCACAGATAAAGTCAGTTATTCTGTGGAGGGTGTTCTTATGGGCTTAGAGGAAAACCAACGAGAATCAAAAAGGATATTCGAGAGAATTCATTTAGATTCTCGTGACAACGGATTGAGAGGATAACGGGATGGATGTTGCCGTATTTTTTGATTTTTGAAAGCAACCCTTTCTATCTTTATTTCTTTATTCTTTCTTTCTAATATATAAGGTGGCTGGTTTTGTGGCATGAGTGTGGCTGGATTCTGCTTATAAGGGATTGACGCTTAGTTTTTTATTTGGTTGAAATGTGGCTGGTTCTGTGGCTCTAAAATAATGTAAATGATTTTATAGAATTTTAGTGTTGTGTAAAATATTGGTTTATAGTAATATATGTCATTGCCTTGGAAAAAGTTTAGGAAAAAGAGTTGATAGACGTGGATTGAACGTTTCTCTAATTCTCTCAGAATATTCCACAATGACAAAGTTTCTTAGTTACTTGATTGGGTATAGCAATAAATAGTATTATCTGACTTTATCTGTTGTTATTCGACCTTTCTATATGGTGTATGAAGAACGGGCTGCTACATTTGCATGCAAGTTGTTCGGGAAACTTTTTGAAGACTGGATCTGTGAAAATAGAATGTTGGATTAAACAAAGAAAATATGAAAACAAATCCTTACATTTGTCGGAAATAATTTAAAGACGAAGAATACTGGAAAGCTATGATAAAAATATTTGCAACGGAAAAAGTTAAAGATATTGATAAATACACGATTCTGAATATGCCGATTGCTCCGATCGATCTGGTGGAAGAGGCAGTTACAGCGTTTGTGAATGAGTTTAGAAACCATTACTCGAAGATGCATCGGATTGTCGTTTTTGCCGGCCAGGGAAATAATGGTGCTGATGCATTGGGCATTGCCCGGCAGTTATTGGACGAATCGTATAAGGTCATTGTATATCTGTTTAACCCGACGGGCTATCTGAGTCCGGAGTGTGCAGAGAACAAACGTCGTTTATTGAATATTGACCAGGTGGAATTTACAGAGATACGGGATAATTTCATTCCGCCTTATCTGTCATCTCGGGATGTGGTGATCGACGGTCTGTTTGGTTCGGGACTGAATCGTCCGTTGAGTGGTGGCTTTGCCGGATTGGTGAAGTATATCAATAGCACACCGGCTGAAATTGTTTCGATCGATATTCCTTCAGGTTTGTTTGGCGAAGACAACCGGGAGAATGACAAGGACTGTATCATCCGCGCTAATAAGACATTTACTTTCAATTTCCCGAAACTCTCGTTTCTGATGCCCGAGAATGAAGTGTATGTAGGTGAATGGAAGGTATTGAATATCAATATGCATCCTCAAGCTGTTGCAGATACGCCGACGAATTATTATTTGGTGACGGAAGAAGATATTGCTTGTGTATTCCAGCCTCGTAAACGATTTACGCATAAAGGAACATACGGTCATGCCTTGTTGGTCGCCGGAAGTCGCGGTAAATTAGGTGCAGCCCAATTGTCTGCCCGCGCTTGCTTGCGCAGTGGTGTGGGGATGCTGACGGTTCATTTGCCTAAATGTGGAGAATTGATGATGCAAACGGCTCTGCCGGAAGCAATGGTTGATTTGGATGCGCATGCGGATTTCTTTACGGTGGCTCCGGATATTACACCTTATACAACGTTGGGAGTAGGACCGGGTTTAGGACAGCAAATCGAAACAGCCGTGGCTTTGGACGAACTGATGTCGGCAGTCATCAAACCGGTTGTGTTGGATGCCGATGCCTTGAACCTGATCGCTTCGAATAAGGATATTCTGAATAAGATACCGACCCGCAGTATTCTGACTCCGCATCCGAAAGAATTTGACCGTTTGGCTGGAGCCAGCAATTCTGCTTACGAGCGGTTGCAGAAGGCTCGTGAGTTTGCTAAGGAACATCGGTTGTGCGTTGTCTTGAAAGATGCTTACACGGCGATTTGTACTTCCGAAGGAAATGTGTATTACAGTGTCTGCGGTAATCCGGGAATGGCAACAGCCGGCAGTGGTGATGTCTTGACCGGCATTATCTTAGGTTTGTTGGCGCAAGGGTATGAACCGGAAACGGCGGCGGTAGCAGGTGTTTTCTTACATGGGACAGCCGGTGATTTGGCGGCAGCCCAATGGAGTGAACGTGGACTGATAGCCGGAGATCTGATCGATTCGTTGGGAAAAGCCTTTAAACAGGTTATTTGATTGGCAAGAACGAAAGGATATTGTATAAACATAAAAGTATAGTCAGAATGAGAAAAGTATTGTTTTTGTTGTGGATAGGTTGTTTGTTTGGTTTTATGAGCTGTACTTCACAACCTGTCGCTGAAAAAGCCCCGCAATGGAAAGCCAAGCATGTGGTTTTGATCGGTATTGATGGATGGGGTTCGTATAGTGTTGAGAAAGCGCAAATACCTAACATCCGTTTCTTAATGGACAGTGGTGCTTATACCTTGCAGAAACGTTCGGTATTGCCTTCGTCGAGTGCTGTCAACTGGGCTTCGATGTATATGGGAGCCGGACCGGAATTGCACGGATATTGCGAATGGGGTTCGCAAGTACCGGATCTGCCTTCGCGGGTAGTAAATAAGAACGGAATTTTCCCGACCATCTTCTCTGAGTTGAGAGCCGTTTCTCCCGAAGCAGAAATCGGAAATATTTACGAATGGGATGGAATCCGCTATCTGGTGGATACATTGTCAGTCAATTATGACCGTCATGTTGCGGAAGTGAGCAAAGATTCTACGGCTACGGCCCGTTGTGCTGTTGAATATATTCGGGATAAGAAACCTGCATTGGTCAATATTGTGTTCGATGCCTTAGATCATGTTGGGCATGCTGCGGGTCATGATACGCCGGCCTATTACGATAAGCTGGAAGAGATTGATGGTTATGTAGGAGAAATCGTACAGGCGGTTAAAGATGCTGGTATTTGGGATGAAAGTATTATCATCGTAACCGCCGACCATGGAGGAATCGAAAAGGGACACGGCGGACGTACCATGCAGGAAATGGAAACGCCTTTTATTATTTGTGGCCAACATATCAAGAAAGGCTATAAACTGGAAGACAGTATGATGCAGTTTGATATCGCATCGACTATCGCTTCTATCTTTGCCATCCAGCAACCTCAAGTATGGATTGGTCGTCCGATGGATGTTTTTGAGTAAATAAATCAGCATGAAGGATAAAGGGAAAGGTGAGTCAGTGAGTTGGCTCACCTTTTTTTGTAGAACTTACCTTCGTAATAATTCCTATTCGGATATATAATTTTGGACGTGAAACAAAAAATCAGTATGTTTGTAAAGGCCATGTACAAGATGGACTGCAATAGATAAAATGGGAATATTATGAATAGAATCTATCCGGTAGGCATACAGAATTTTGAAGAAATACGCAAGGGTAATTATTGCTATGTAGATAAGACGGCATTGATTCATCGGCTTGTGTATAGTGGCAAATATTATTTTCTGAGCCGTCCGCGACGATTCGGAAAGAGTCTTCTTATCTCTACCTTAGAGGCTTATTTCCAAGGTAAGAAAGAACTTTTCAACGGTTTGGCCATGGAAACATTGGAGAAGGATTGGAACGTATATCCCGTTTTACATCTTGATTTAAACAACGAGAAGTATGACAGTCCGGATAAACTCGATGGAATTCTTCATAATGTTTTGTGCAGATGGGAAGAAATCTATGGGAAAAGAGACAGTGAAACCAGTTTGTCATTGCGTTTTCAGGGAATCATACAGCGTGCGTCAGAAAAGACGGGACATCATGTTGTCATTCTGATTGATGAATATGACAAACCGATGCTTCAAGCCTTAGGCGATGAAGCCTTGCTGACTGATTATCGGAACACGTTGAAAGCTTTTTATGGAACATTGAAAAGTTGTGACCAATATATCAAGTTTGCTTTGCTTATCGGAGTGACAAAATTCAGCAAGGTGAGTGTATTCAGCGACTTGAATAATCTGATGGATATATCTATTGATGACCGTTTTACTAATCTTTGTGGAATAACAGAAGAAGAACTTTACCTGAATTTCCAAGAAGATATTATAGCGTTGGGGGAAAATAACGGAATGACATCGGAAGAAGCGAAATCAACGTTGAAGAAACTTTACGATGGTTATCATTTTGCAGGGAATAGCGATGATATTTACAATCCGTTCAGTTTATTGAATACGTTTGCCAAAATGAGATTCGGCAGCTATTGGTTCGAAACCGGTACGCCGACTTTTCTGGTAGAATTGTTGAAACGTAGTAAATATAATTTGCATCGTCTGACTGAAGAATTGGCCAGTGCCGACTGTTTAGGAGGAATAGATTCGATGAATACGAATCCGGTTCCTATTTTATATCAGAGTGGCTATCTCACGATAAAGGGATACGACAAGGAATTCGATGTGTATTCATTAGGTTTCCCGAATAAGGAAGTTGAAGAGGGTTTTACCCGTTATCTTTTACCGAATTATGCACATTTGGAAACAGGGAATCCTTCTTTTGAGATCGTAAGCTTTGTCAAGGATGTGCGTAAGGGTGATATCGATTCTTTCATGCGCCGGTTACAGAGTTTCTTTGCCGATACGCCTTATGAGCTGACAAGGGATTTGGAATTACATTATCAGAATGTTCTTTTCATTGTATTTAAACTTTTAGGCTTCTATACACAGGCTGAATATCATACATCCCATGGTCGGATAGACTTAGTGGTGAAGACTGACAAATATATTTATGTGATGGAATTTAAATTGGATGGCTCTGCAGATGAAGCGATGAGGCAGATCCATGAAAAGCAGTACACAGCTCCGTTTGTTTCGGATTCCCGCAAAATATATAAGGTTGGTGTGAATTTCAGTAAAGATGTCAGAGGTATTGAGAAATGGGTTGTAGAAGAATAAACAGTCAAAGTTGTCTATCAATACCATCAACTTCCATAAGAAGAATTCGTTTAAGAAGCAGGCTGGGTATAGACAATATTACTTCTGCTTTGCAGGGGTTTAATATGTATAAGAAGTTGCAATTGCCTACGATATAGAAAAGCCAAAACGGAACAGAAGTCCTTGTTAAAAACAACAGGCGACAGCCTGAAAAAGCGAAAGCAACGGCTTAACAAGCAAATTGGAATGATTTATTCACTCTTTTTAAGAACAGCTGTCCGGTAAAAAATTGGCGTTTTATCGACTAACCTCTTATTTATCATCCATTTGACACACAAAGAGGCTGTCCATACAACGAATCAATTATTTTTCTACTTTTGGGTAATAAAATCAGTTAGCAATCTTATATTCATGAAAAATTATTTGATTCTTTTGCTGCTTGTTTTGTTGGCTGCTTGCCAGCATGCCGGTAGGACATTCGAAGTGTTGGATAAAGCCGAAGAATTTATCCAGACTTATAAACCGGATAGCGCCTATACGCTTTTGAAAGAGATTCCGAATCCGCAGCAATATCCGGAGAAGGAACGGGCCCGCTGGTGTTTGCTGATGACTCAGGCCATAGATAAAACATATCGTACGCATACGTCGGATTCATTAATCCGTTTTGCTGTCAACTATTATGAGAAAGTCAATGATTTATCGAAATTGCCTACGGCTTTCTATACGTTGGGCCGCGTACAAAGAGATTTGAAAGACAACGAGCATGCTGTTAACTCTTTTCTGAAAGCATTAGATCTTGCCAAAGGTAGTGACGATTATAAACTGCAATATCTGGCGGCTTCACAATTAGGTCATGTTTATGCGTATTCCCGTTTTATTGATGAAGCATTGAAAACTTATCAACAGGCTTTGTATTTTGCTGAACAAGGCAATGATAGTATCAGCTTATCTTATGCCAATTCTTATTTAGGCAGAGTTTATGGACTACAGAAAGATTGGAATCGGTCGATAGAGTTTTACCAAAAAGCGATTTCTATAGCCCAACAAACCTCCTACATCCCGGTTCTTCGATTAGGTTTGAATGAATTAGCTGCCATTTATAAGTGTTGTGAGAAATATCAGGAAGCAGCCGATTGCTTGGAGCAGCTGATTAGTTTGGAAAACGAAGCATCATCTGGTATGGAAGGTGCTGTCTATCTAAACTTAGGTGATTTGTATCGTTTAACAGATAGGTATGATTCAGCTATTCCCTATCTAGAAAAGGCCTTGCAAACGAAGAATTTATATACAAAACGTTCTGCCTACCAATGCTTTTCTTATGCTTATGCTCAACAAGGGTGTATATACTAATTGAAAAATGCACCACCACACCAATTGAAAAGTGCACCACTTA